>WNGE01000851.1_pt1 | contig 39386 bp, 36 predicted proteins | sample 5400651 | NCBI WGS metagenome assembly WNGE01 (sample SAMN13153370, study PRJNA577476) | soil metagenome | isolation source: 60 cm soil or saprolite under grassland replicate 2 | place: USA:California | collected 2016-06-15 | reverse complement strand
AGCATCCTTCCTCTCGAGCGGGCTCATGAGCACGCTAGTAATGGTCCCGGCGCAGGCAGCGGGCGGCTGTCACAACATCAACGCCAAGGTCAATGGACAAGACGCCGGCGGTGGTGTGACGCATGCGCAGGTCATTGGGGGCGGACTCTTACACGGAACCACCGATGGCAATTTCACGATTACTGGATTTACCGGCGCCGTAGCATCCATCGCCGGCACAGTAACGTTCACAGCCAACAACGCGACATTGATGGTTTCGGTCTCAGGCATGTTCGACACCAGCAGCGGCGCGTTCGATGCAAGCGGCGCGGTGTCGGCGTCGACGGGCAAACTTGGCGGCGCCACCGGCAATCTGTCATTCGCTGGCGTCGAGGACTTGAGTACCGGTAGCTTCGTCGAACACATCGACGGACGAATTTGCTTGACCTGACCGCCTCACGGCCAGCGCCAGTTCCTCGACTACCGCGAACAGCTCAATTCCGTTCACTTGGACCGCAGGCCGCGCCGTTCTCGTCATCATGGAGGGCAACCGGCGCGCGGGCCTGAATGGCGGTAGGGACCCATCGGCCGCAACCGGTAGGCTCCCAGTGGCCGCAACCGGCGCCGTTGCAGGCCAGCGCGGAGTCGTCGTCGAGAACGTATACCGCGGTCGGTGCTTGCTCAGCACGGCTAGCTTGTGCATCGCGAGCTGAGAAGCTGGACACCAGGGCTGAATTCAACGCGCATGCGAGGCTCACCTGGACCACCAGTAGGCAGCACTCGTGCAAGCAGAGCCTGTGGTTTGGCGGACGTGATGGGGTTTGTCGTGGTCGCACTGTGCGCGCCGGCTGGTGCCGTCACCACGATGGCGACTCACCGTTCACTCACCACTCCGGCCTACGGATAGGCGGCTAGCCGCGTGGTACGCTGCGGGCCCTCAGGCCGGCGGCGCAACCGGGCCGGCGGTGGGGGAAGCCGAGGCCACCACGACGACCGTCCTGCCGCCCTTCGGGGAGCTGCTCAAGCGCTATCGCCTCACCGCGGGGCTAACCCAGGAGGCCCTGGCGGAGCGGGCAGGGCTCTCGGCGCGGGCGGTTAGCGACCTGGAGCGGGACGCCGCGCGCCTGCCGCGTCTGGATTCCCTTGCCCTGTTGGCGGACGCGCTAGCGCTCACCGACGCGGAGCGGGCGACCCTGCGCGCCGCCGCCCGTCCGGTCGTGTTCGAGCGGGAATCCGCATCGGCGTCGAGTCGCCCCACGGCGGCGCTGCCGGTGCCGCTGAGCAGTCTCGTTGGCCGCGAGCGTGAGCTGCACGAGCTCGCGGCGCTGCTCGACCCCAGCCGCCGCTTGGTGACGCTGACCGGTCCCGCGGGGTCGGGTAAGACACGGCTGGCACTGAAAGCCGCGCGGCGGCTGGCCGACAGCTTCGCCGACGGGGTGCGGCTGGTTGAGCTGGGTGCGGTCGCCGATGGGTCGCTCGTCCCGGCTACCGTGGCCGCCGCGCTGGGTGTGGTTGAGCACCATGCCGAGCGAGTCGCCGGGACCCTGGCGCGCCGACTGAGTCGAAGACGGCTGCTGCTGGTGCTGGACAACTGCGAGCACGTGGTCGAGGCATGCGCCCGGCTGTGCGCCGACCTGCTCGGCGCCTGCCCAGGCCTGCATGTGCTGGTGACAAGCCGGGAGGCGTTTGGGCTGCCTGGCGAGCACGCCTGACCAGAATGTCCGAGGCACCGCCTTTCGAGATCGAAGAAGTCAGCATCGCCACACTTCACGCGGCCTATCTGGCTGGTACCCTCACCGCCCGCTCGGTCGTCCGAGCCTATCTCGATCGTATCGAGGCATACGACCAGCGCGGCGTATATCTCAACTCACTCATCACTGTCAGCCCGCTTGCTCTTGCCACCGCGGACCGACTCGACGCGTCACTCCAGGCCAGCGGCACGCTGACAGGGTCGTTGCACGGTATTCCCGTCATCGTCAAAGACAACCTGGATACCGCTGATCTGCCAACCACCTCTGGTGTCGCACTGTTCAAGGACTTCATCCCGCCCAGGGACGCATTCATCGTCGAACGCCTGCGCGCCGCGGGCGCGATCGTGCTCGCCAAGGCCTCGTTGTCCGAGTTGTCATGGGGCCTGGCCGATTCGATCAACTCCGTGTTGCCCGGGTTCACTCGCAATCCATACAACACGGCCTATGCCAGCGGTGGCTCCAGTGGTGGAACCGCCGTCGCGCTGGCGGCGAATTTCGGCACGGTTGGTCTGGGCACGGACACCGGCGGTAGTGTGCGCGCGCCGGCGTCTATCAACAACCTGGTTGGTATCCGCCCAACGGTCGGTCTCGTGAGCCGCACCGGGATGGCTCCGCTCGACAGTCAGCGGGACACGCCTGGGCCTATGGGGCGAACGGTGGAGGACGTGGCGCGCATCCTCGACGTTGTTGCCGCCATCGATCCGGAGGACCCGCGCACGGCGGCCGCGGCCGGACACATTCCGGCTACATACACGGCGTCCCTCGATCGTCATGGTCTGCGGGGTGCGCGCATCGGCGTCCTGCACCAGGTGTTCAATCGCGATGACGGAGCTGACCCGCGCGTCGTCGCCCTGTTCGCCACGGCTATCGCCGATCTTCGGGCCGCGGGCGCGGTAGTGGTCGAGGACTTCACGGTGCCCGGTTTCGAGTCCTTTCCGGTGCCACCCCAAACCATTGCCCGCTCGAAGGCGGACTGGGACCGGTTCTTCGCCTATGAAGGACCAACCTTTCCGGTGCGAACCGTCGCGGAGCTGCGAGACGCACCACGTGGCAGCCGCGTCCACCCGTTGCACGCTGTGCGCATCGCCGAAATTGCTGCCGTGACGGTTTCGCCTGACGACGACCCGGAGACTGTGCAGGGACGCGCAGACGAACAGCGCTATCGGGACGCGTTTTCCGCCGCGATGCGGCAGGCGGATGTCGAGGCGGTCGTATTTCCGGTGTGGACCTTTCCACCCGTACTGAATGGCGATCGCGGGCAGACCCGACAGGGCGCACTTACATTTGTGGGTAGCGCGACCCAATGGCCCGTGATCGTGGTGCCTATGGGTTTCGTCGGCGAAAATCTGCCGCTGGGCATGCAATTACTCGGCCGACCATGGACCGAACACCGACTGATCCAGTTGGCCTACGCGTATGAGCAGGCGACGCATCATCGTCGCCCGCCACCAACCGTGCCGCCGCTTGCGCGAGCGCCATGAAGCGCCAGCACGCAATTACTCCGCCTGTTCCTCCTCAGTCGTCGTGGAAGCTGTAGCGAATCACCTGGCTTGACTGCCTCGCTTCAGGACGTCACGCTCAGCATCAGAGTCTCGGCCGAGTCGCACACGCACGAGGTGCTCGCCCAACCACGACAAGTACGACACTCGCGTCGGTTAGCGATCTGGAGCGTCGGTTCGGTCACGTTGCCGGCGGTGATGCGGGGTGCTGAAGGCGAGCGAGTCCAACATGACTCAGCCTGCCGCGGCGCCCATGCGCTTGATCTTGATCAAATTCTCAACTGGAGTCGGTAGGCGTGTTTCAAAGTCCAGCAATTTCGCCCACCGCGGCTCAATGGTGATTCGCACCATCTGCTGATACAGCCCGCGGACCTGGACTTCGAAAGCCGGCATCCCTGCCTCACCGACTTGCTTGCGCGACGCTTCCAGGTATTCGGGTGGCACCCCCTCGACGGTTTCGAGCGAAGCGCTGCCGCGCACGAGCAGTACGTGCGGTGGAAACGTGTCGGTATCGATGGTGAGCGCCACCTGGGGGTGAGCAGCCAGGGCTCGCACCTTTGGAGAGCCGGGAATAGTGCAGATCACAAACTGCGCGGCGTTCCAGTGGAAGGCGAGCGGGACCACACGCGGGGACCCGTCGACGCTGGTGTAGGCCACTCGAGCGGAGATGTTGGATCCCATCAACTCTTGCGCAAGCGGATCGTTCAATACGTGCATCACATCCGTGCGTTCCATGTTTTCCTCCTCATGCATTTGTGGCTGGTGTGCGCGAACTCAGCAGTCGTCTTGGGCGGCGGCCCGCGCGCGGGCCGCCTGACGGACCAGGTGGTCGCGCTCTGCGACGTCGGTGGCCCTACGGGCGGCATCCGTGTACGCCGTGGCGGCGGCAGGAAGGTCGCCGCGGAGCTCGTGCAGGTACCCGCGGACGGCGTGCCATCGGTGCCGCTCGCCGAGCACCTCGCGCACCCGGTCGGTCTCGCGTAGCCCGGTGGCGGCGCCGAGGACGTGGCCGACCGCGACCGCGCGGCCCAGCACGGCGGCGGGGTCCTGCTGCACCGGGTCGTCGGTGAGGGCGACCAGGTCGTCGTACCAGGCGAGGATCTGCGGCCAGTCAGTCTCCTGGGCGCTGGCCGCGTCGTCGTGCAGGGCGGCGATGGCGGCCTCGATCTGGTAGCGGCCGGGGCGCCGTTCCTCCGTCTGCATGGCGAGCGCCGAGTGTAGGACGCGCACGCCCTCGGCGATCTCGCGGGTGTCCCAGAGGCCGCGGTTCTGTCGGTCGAGCGTGACGATGCGTCCCTCCGCGTCGCGTCGCGCCGGGAGGCGGGCGTGGTTGAGGAGCATCAGCGCGAGCAGCCCGCCCGCCTCCGGTTCCTCGGTGGCCAGGGTGAGTTGGCGGGCGAGCCGGATCGCTTCGCCGGCCAGGTCCAGCCGGCCCGCGTGGCCGGCCGTGTAGACCAGGTAGAGCACGCGCAGCACGACGGCGAGGTCGCCAAGCTGGTCCAGTCGGCGCCCCCGCAGGGTGCGCTTGGCCCGGCTGATCCGCTGCGCCATCGTCGCCTCGGGAACATAGAAGGCATCTGCGATCTCGCGGGTGGTGAGGCCGCCGACGGCGCGTAAGGTCAGCGCCACCTGGGAGGCGGGCGCGAGGTCGGGGTGGCAGCAGCAGAAGAGCAGGAAAAGGGTGTCGTCGCCCTCCTCGGTGGCGGCGTCGGCCTCCTCGGTGGCGGCAGTGGCCCACGGCTCGGCGTACGTCACCTCCTCGCGGCGGTGACGGGCGGCCTCGCTGCGGCGGGCGTCGACGAGCCGCCGCAGCGCGACCGTCGCCAGCCACGCCTGCGGGTCGCGCGGCGGGTGCTCGGGCCACACCCGCAGCGCCTCCAGCAACGCGTCCTGCAGCGCGTCCTCGGCGGTATCGAAGTCCTCGCCTCGCCGGACCAGGCCCGCGAGCACGCGAGGGACGAGGGCCCGCAGCGAGCCCTCGTCCAGCTCTCGCGTCGGCTCGTCGGTCACGCTGGGTCAGTCGCCCGAGGGCGCGTCGGACATGACTTCACGGACGTCGATCCACTCGTACAGCGGCTCCCCGCGCGGGCCGGGCTCGGACGAGACGTAGGCCGCGAGCTCGAGTGCGCGCTCGCGCGACTCGACGTCGATCATGTACCAGCCCGCCACGAGATCGCTGGTCTCGGGCAGCGGGCCGTCAGTGGTGACTGGCGCGGCGTCCGGGCCGCCGTAGCGCACCCACGTGCGGGCAGGCGTGAGCGCCTGCGCATCGACGAACTCGCCGTTCTCCTCGAGCAGCGCGCTGACGTGCTTGAGGAAGGCCATGTGCGCCTCCACGTCCTCGGGGGCCCACTGGTCCATCGGGGGGAATGGACGGTGCGGCGCCGGGCCGCCGCGGTAGTGCTTGAGGAGCAGGTACTTCGGCATGGTGGTCTCCTTGGTCTCCTTGTGTCGAGGGCCGCGCCTGTCGTGGCCCTTCATCTAATGAGCGGAGCCAGTCAGCGCTTCTCGACATCGAATCACTCATCTCGCTTCGAGACCGCGCGCTATGGATCGAGTCCTGCGTCGGTGATTCATCGGATGCAATACGCAGGCTAATCTCTGACAGCACTGATCCTACCGGCGGGTACCACCTCACCTGCGTTCGCGCACCTCGTGTACATGACCGTCTCGATGCGGCTGATGAGAGCCGGGGACGGCTGCAAGTAACTTCTCCGCAGCGTCTCAGCGACGCCTGAACCAGGTCACGCCGCGACGCGTTGAGCGGCTTCCTGCGTTGAGCGGTCCGCTTGCTACGGCCCAGTCGTGTGTCCCTGAACAAGGCGAGCAGCCACCGGAGTGTCGGGTTCAGCGGCCCGGCCGCGCCCCGCGTCGCCTCTTGGCGAGCGCCGACGTGCAGTGGTGGTGGCGCCCCCCGGGCGACCGACGAGCTGGTCCTCCCGGTCTGGTTCGACGAGGTCGGCCCGGTGGCGGCTGCAGGGCTGACGGCCTGGGGCGACACCTGGCAAGCAGACGTCTTCGCCGTGCCGTCGATCGTCGACGAGGCCTCAATCGGCTGGCACGCAAAGGCGCACGCCGCCTGAAGGTCGGCTTCCAGACCGACGCCGCCCGCAACCTTTACCTCGGCGCCGGCTTCGTTCAGACGTCTATCGATCGGCTGCTCATTCGAGCGGTGGATTAGCCGCTCAAGGACCAGTTCTTCGCCTATGAAGGACCAACCTTTCCGGTGCGAACCGTCGTGGAGCTGCGAGACGCACCACGTGGCAGCCGCGTGCACCCGTTGCACGCTGTGCGCATCGCCCAAATGCTGCCGTGACGGCCACGGGCGTCAGCATCGGCCGCTTCCGCGGGGGCAAGCCCCCTGGGCGGTGCCCTTCTCGCGCTCGGTCAATCAGCTGAAGGTGCGGTCTCAGGGATGCCTTGCAACCGTCGGCGGAGGCGTTTGTCCTCCGCCTCCAGGCTCTGACCGTCGATTCGCTCGTAGCTAGCCGCACGTAAACGGTCAGGCGTCAGCAAGTCAGCGTGCACATCGGCAAGCACTGCCAAAAGGGCGTCCAGTATCCCCTCATGCAGGCTCTGTTCCGCCTTTTTCTTGAAGCGCGGGAGGCCTCTGGCGGGATCCGTCGTGCTGCGCAATACGCGCCGGTGTGCGTCGTCCACATATCGCTCGATGACCGCCACGACCTCCGCATGCGTCTCTGGTCGAGCCATGTGCTACAGAGTATCTGCGTAGCGTTTACAGTACGCACTCTCGACGCATGCCGTTCCTCGAGGTGCTGGATCTGACCTATACCCTGCCGGGCAAGCGGCGGCTCTTCAGTGACGTCAAGTTCAAGGTCGCGGCCGGTCAGCGGGTCGCGTTGATCGGGGCCAACGGCGCGGGTAAGTCCACGGTGCTGCGCATCATCTCGGGCGAAGACCGCGAGTACAGCGGTACGGTGCGCCTCGAGGGCGCGCTCCTCTACATGCGCCAGTTCGTGGCCAGCCCGGCCACAACCATCCGGCAACTGTTGCTCGGCCTGCTTGCGCCTGCTTTCAGCGCTGCTGGCGAGGAGTTGGCTCTTGCGCAGGAAGCAGCAGCGCAGGACCAATCCGAGCGTGCTGGACTGCGCTACGCCGACGCGGTGGCGCGCTGGGACGAGCTCGGCGGTTACGCCGAGGAGGCGGTCTGGAACGCGGCGTGCGGGACGGTCCTGGGCCAATCCTTTGACGACCTTGCCCATCGCTCGATGGCCCAGCTTTCGGGTGGCGAAGCGAAACGACTGCTCCTCGAGGCTTTGTTCCGCTCGGCAGCGAACACACTTCTGCTCGATGAACCTGACAACTTCCTGGATCTGGAAGGCAAGCACTGGCTCGAAACGCGGATGATCGAATCGAACAAGAGCATCCTATTCGTGAGCCACGATCGTGAGCTACTCGCGCGAACCGCTCAGAAGATCGTGACGATCGAATCCGACGCCTCGTGGGTGCACTCGGGAACCTTCGCCACGTACGCTGAGGCCCGCACGCGTCGCATCGAGAACCTGGAAGAGGACTTTCGTCGCTACCAGGAGGAGCGCCAGGCGCTCGTCGATACGGCCAAACAGTACAAGCGCTGGGCGAGCATCTCGGCCAAGTTCGCCTCACGAGCGAAAGCCAGTGAAACGCGGTTGCGCCACTTCGATGAGGAGACCGAGCCGCCGGAGCGAACGGCGGAGCAGCGAGTGCGCATGCGGCTCGGCGGTAGTCGCTCGGGGGTCATCGTTCTGCGAGCGACGGGCCTGTCCATGGCTGCAGTGTTCCGACCATTCGATCTCGAGATCCGATTCGGCCAGCGCGTCGCCGTGGTTGGACCCAATGGTTCGGGAAAGAGTCACTTCCTGCGGCTCATCGCGGGATTGCCCGTTCGCCATTCTGGGGAGCTGGTTCTCGGCGCGCGTGTCACCGTCGGCTATTTCTCACAAACGCATGACGCGCCGCAGCTGCTCGGCAAGACGCTCCTGGAGATATGCCAGGAGCTCGGCCTCGATCGGGGGGCGAGCATGTCGGCCTTGCGGCGCTACGAGCTGGACCAGCGCTCGGACGTGAGCTTCGGAAGCCTCTCGGGCGGCCAGCAAGCGAGGCTGCAGATCTTGCTGCTCGAGTTGCGCGGGTCAACTCTGCTTGCGCTCGACGAGCCGACGGACAACCTGGATGTCGCGTCGGCGGAAGCGCTCGAGGTAGCGCTCGACCGCTACGCCGGGACCGTCCTCGCGGTCTCACACGATCGTTGGTTCCTGCGCAGTTTCGATCGGTTTATCGAGTTTCGACGAGATGGGACAGTGGTCGAACTGCAGGACGCGTATCCTTCGCCCGGACGCCGGGCTGCTGGCGCTCGATGACAGAACTTCATGACGCAGCAGACTCCGACCCCGGCACTCATGGCTGACCGCGGCAAACGCTGGCTCCTGGTTAAGCCGAAATGAGGGAAACGGGTGTCATGGCGGTAATCGAAAACACGACAACCGATCAGCCCACGCTATCGGACTTCGCGGCGGAGGTGGCAACTTCGGCGTCGTAACGAGCTTCCTCTTCCAGGCGCATCCAGTCAGGGTCTACGCAGGGCCCGATTTTCTGGGAGGCTACTCACGCTGAGGCCGTAATGCGCGCCTATCGCGACTTCCTTCCAACCGCGCCGGAGGAACTGGGTTCCTTTGTCGGCCTGAAGACCGTGGCATCGCTGGACCCGTTCCCGAAGGACTACTGGGGCCGGCGGGCATGTGCTGTCATTTCCAGCTACAACGGGTCCGCCGACGATGGCGCAAAACTGATGGCGCAACTCCTTCAGTCGTTGCCCCGCCCATCTTCAACTGGATGGGTGAAATGCCGTTCCCGTCTATGCAAGCGTTGTTCGATCCCTTCTTTCCGGAAGGTCTGCAGTGGTATTGGAAGGGTGACTTTGTAAAGTCGCTACCGGGTGACGCGATCGAGACGCATATCGCACACGCCGTCAACGCACCGACCGAGTTGTCGCTCATGCATCTTTATCCGATCGACGGAGCTGTGCAGCGTGTGTCGAAAGACGACCGCGTGGAACACTCGCGACGCGAGGTGGTCCATGGTGATCGCCGGAATCAGCGCCGACCCGAAACAGGCCGACGCATTGAAGACGTGGGGCCGCGCGTACTGGAAGGCGATTCACCCGTTCAACCTCGAGGGTGGGTACGTGAACTTCTTGATGGACGATGAGGTCCAGGGGGCGAGTCCAGGCGACGTACGGCGACAACTACAAGCGTCCTCCGTGAAAGCCAAGTACGATCTCGAGAACCTGTTTCGGGTGAACCAGGACATCCCGCCGGCCGCCGCCTGACGGCCGCACGAACTCAGATGTTCGAGTGCGTCCGCATCGCCGCGCAAACGCCTGCGATCAGGTCGCACAGCGGCGACGCTCAGCCGGAATCGGCGTTGGCGTGGGCAACAGTCATTCGAGTGACTCACGAGGCTGAACGGTGCCCCCTGACAGACTCGGCGTCGGAACGTTCCTGCGCCTCACGCCGTGCCCCGTGCCCTGCCGTGACGGCGCCGCGTCCCGCGCGGGCATCAGTCGTAGCGCGGGTGCGAAAGCCAACAGCACTCCCAGTCCGGACAGCGCGAACCCCCAGCCCAGGCCGTACGCCAGGCCGAGGTCGAGGTGCACTGTGACCGCGACCAACGCGCCGCCGGCGCCGGCCCCAGCGGCGATGCCAACCGTTTCTGCCACCAGCAGCGACGCCGCACCAAGCCCGGCCTGGCCGTTCGGATCAGCCATGGCCACCAGCGTACTGCCGGGATACGCCAGCCCCATCCCCAGGCCTGCCACCGCCCAGGCGACCACACCCAACCACACCGGCAGCGACGGCGATAGGATCACGACCGCCACTCCCGCGGTTGCGACCAACACCAGCCCCAGGCCAAGCCGAACACGGAGTCCGCGCCCGCCGCGACCGCGCGCTTCGGCTCGATCCTGGAACCACGAGCCGGCTACCCAGGTAAGCGCACCGGCGGTCAACGACAGGCCGACCAGCGAGGGCGGCAGACCGCGTTCGGTCGACAAACCGAGTGGAATGAGTGCTTCGCAGCCAAAGAAGCCAAACGCCAGCAACCCACGAACACCGACTGCTGCCGGCAATCCTGGCCGGCCGATGAATGTGCCCACCGGGAGCAGCGCGCGGAGCGCCGGCGCGCTCAGTCCGATGCCCATGACCCCCAGCGGCAGCGCGACCAGAAGTGAAGTCATTCCGGCCGCCCACAACACAAGTCCGGCACCCGCCGCAAGCTGCAGCGCGTTGAGCAACCGCCGCCGCCCAGCTCCCTCTGCAGGCGCTGTGGGCAGGTTGCGCAAGGCCGGCACCAAGAGGACGGCACCAGCCATCACGGGTGCCAGGATGCCGAGGAACACCAGTCGCCAGGTCGCCAGCTCGGCCACTACACCTGCCAGGCCGGGTCCGACGAGCGCCGGCAGCACCCAAGCAGTCGACAACAGTGCCAATAGTCGCGGTCGCAGCGGCTCGGGATAGCCCCTGGCAACGGCGAGATACGCCAACGTACCCAAGCCGCCGGCGCCGAGACCCTGGAGCGAGCGGCCGAGCAGTAGCACTGACCAACTCGGCGCAAAGCCGGCAACGAACAGCCCAACAGCGAACACGGAAAGCGCGAGCTGGCCCGCAAGGGCCGGGCTGCGTTGATCCGCCAGCAAACCTCCGCCGATCGCACCGACCAGGCTGGCCAGCATGAAGGCGCTGAACGCCCAGCCGTACCACTCGAGCCCGTTCAGGTCAGCGGCCGCGGTCGGCAACACGGTCGCGACGGCCATGCCTTCCACAGCGATCGAGGTCATCAACACGAGGATGCCGATGCTCAGCCCGCGGAACGTGGCTGAAAACACGCCGCCGTATGGCTGCTGCACGGGGTGAAGCATGCCAGACTGGCTCGCCAGGCACGCTCCGCCGACCGACCAGTTCGCCACCTGGCATTTCGGCCAGGCAGTCCGCGAATCTGGCCTCGCGCGTACCGCGACGGGTACTGTGTCCGGGGTGCCGGGCAGCGCGAATCCAGCCGTCCCATTGGTCGGCTCACGTTATGAGCTGGTTCGTGAGCTTCGCGTCGATCGCGAGACCGTTGACTGGGAGGGGTTCGACACCACGCTCAGCCGACCGGTCGTGGTGCGCTTGCTACGTGCGGAACTGACGCACGATACGCTCGCCATCGAGCGGTTCTGGCAAGCAGCGCGAGCCGCGGGGCGCATGACCAGTGCGTCCGCCGATCGCGTCCTGGACGCAGGCAACGATCCCGAAACCGCGCAGCCCTTTGTCGTTCGTGCGGCGCCATTCGGACCGCCCTCGACGCCCGACCAGCCACCCGTCATGGCGCCGAGCGCGTCTGTCCTCGCACCGAGCCGGCTCCGCCGACTTGACAGCAGTCGTCGATGGCTCACATTGAGCGGCGTGGGGGTGCTATTGGTGCTCGTTTTCGCCGCGTTGCAGCCAGGCGTTGGCGCGTGGCTGGACTGGGTGAACACACCGTCGGCTCGGTTAGACGGGGGTCTGGTTCTCCCGCCCGCGAGCGCTGCGACTGCCGTCGCGCCGCCCACGGCCCCCGTGGCTGGACGTTCGATACCCGCGCCGACTGCGCCAACCCCGATTCCAACGCGCGTAGCTACGGCCACGACGGTGCCTAGCGGCCAGAGCCGCCGCATCGTGAACACCGACGGCCAAGGCGTGGCGTTGCGCGCCACGGCGGGCGGCGACAGATTGCCAGGCAAAGGCTACGACGAGGGCGCAACGGTGGAAGCGTTCGAGCAAAGTGGCGCGTGGACTCGAATTCGCGGCAACGATGGCCGTGAAGGTTGGGTGCTCAGCGTCACGCTCGCTCCCTGAGGCAAGCGCACGCGCGTCGCCAATCGGCAACAGGCCCCAAAACGGCCACATTGACCGTTGAGTACCTCGAGAGTACTGTGGCGGCCAGCCTTGAGCGTACCTGGCGTGGGTGAAGGCGCCGGGTGACGCGGCACGTGCACCGCTCGGTGGAGGCGACCCGGTGGAGGAGACATGAAATGTATTCAGATCCACAGATTCAGCGGCAACGGCCGCGATGTGGACGCCCTCGCGGACGCCATCGCGGTGGCCAAAGACTTCGGCTTTGACACGCTGCTGGTCAAAGCGCTCGATGGAGTGAACTGGATGGCCGACTACGATGGCGGCGCAGACGCCATCTCGTCGGCCGCGGCAGTCGCCGCGCAGCGCGACCGCTGCCACGCAGCTGGCCTCCAGTACTACGTCTGGACGGTCCCACTGCACGACGTCGACCTGGACGTGCAGGCCGAACGTACGAGCCAGGCGGTGTTGGCCGCCGATGGCCTGTTTCTCGACGTCGAGCCATACGTACGCCAGCCGAACTCACCCCCATTCTGGGGCCCGCTCCGCCCGGTGGGCCTGGCCAGGTCGTTCATGGAGCGCATCCGCGCCCGGGCGCCCGACGCCTGGCTGTGCCTGCAGCCCGACCCTCGCCCGGCGCGTCTCGCCGAGATCCGGCCCGAGGAGTGGATGCCCTTCGTCAACGCGTTCTCGGGGCAGCACTACTGGACCGATTTCGAACTGGACACGGCCAATTGGCCCAACCGCGCCCGTCTGGAGCTGGCGCAGGCCGCCGACATCGGTCGGACGTGGAACAAGCCCGTGCTGCCGACCTTGCCAGGCATCTCGAACCCACAGTCTGTGCCGGTCGATCTGCTGAGCAGCTTCGGCGGTTTCGTCGTGTTCCGACTCGGGACCACCGGTCAGCCCATGCTGCGCCTGCTGTCGCAGGTGGCGCTCGGCGGCGTGGCCAACGAGAAGCCACGCCCGGTCGACCCGTTCGCACCGTTCGTCACGGCCATCGCTTACCTGTGCGACACCGTCGGCGACGCGATCGCGCAGGCCGCGGGCGAGTCCGAGCGCATGCGCTCCCTCGTCGACGAGATGCGGCGGGTGCGCGTGCAGACCATCGGCGAGCGGCCCCAACCGGGCTTGCCGCTACCCGCGCAGCCGCTCTGGCGGGATCCGTCGTGCTGCGCAACACGCGCCGGTGTGCGTCGTCCACATATCGCTCGATGACCGCCACGACCTCCGCATGCGTCTCTGGTCGAGCCATGTGCTACAGAGTATCCAGCGGTGGGGACGCCGTGACCTCGTAGGTAAATCGCCGCGGTGAGTGGTGACCCCGCATTGGTGTCGGCGGAGTCAGGGAGACCACCTCGCGTAGCGCGCGGCTGGCTGCGCGACACGCTGCGTGAGCACGGCGCGTACCTCGGCGAGCCTGGCGCAGATTGACGGAGGCCTCGCTACGGGGTATTCTGCCGCGGTCCATGAACGCTAACGTTAGCGTTCACTCTATGCCGCGGCCGGTCTTCCAGGCCGACCCGCGGCTGTCGCGCTTCAACCCGCTGCAGCGCATCCTGGTGCTCGACGACTTCAACACGGGGACACACGGCTGGGTCGAACTGCTCGGCAACTACGACGGTCGCTCGAACCTGGACACCGTCGACGATCACATGCACGATTTCCGGCCGCCGCAACTCAGCGCCTGCAGTTTCTTCGATGTCGGCACCCACGGCGCGCTTTCCGGCACCTATGCCCTCAAGGTCGCCACCCGGCCCGAGACGGGACACACCGCGGTTGCCATCCGCCGTCTGACGATGGCCGGGCGTGGGCATGTCCAGTTCGAAACCTACTTCGCGTACAAGGCCGAAGCGACTTCAGCCGAGAACCGTGCTGACAGTCAGCCCGGCGCTGGTGAATGGGACGGCAACACGCATCCGTCGGAGAGACAGTTCGGCGCCTTTACGGTCGCCACCGATATCTGCGATGGCGTGCGTTACCACACCGTAGTCCGCTACCTGAATACCGACCTGAACAATGAGCTCCGACAGCAGTGGGTCTACCCGGGCGTGCCTGAGCCAACACCTCGTGAGCACCTGCAGGGCAAGGTGAAGCTGCCCCGCCTGGCGGACTTCACCGCGCCCAATCCCGATGACTGGCATCCGTTTGGCGAACAGGAGTTCTGCTACAACGAGGTGCCGACCAAGGTCAACTGGCACTACCTGCGGTGGCTGATCGATACCAGCACACGCTCGAACGTCGAGTTGCAGGTCAATGACCGCGTCTTCGACATGCGTGCAGTGCCGGTACCGCCGTACGACGAGCGCTACGGGTCACTGCAGAACCTGCTTAATTTCTACGTTTCAGCACGCACCCACACCAATGTCCGCAACTTCCTGTACTTGGACACGGTCTTGATCTCGGTGGACTGGTAGGCGGCGGTGCGGCAATCGTTGTCCGTCGTGCTCGAGCGCAACAGCGTGCTCAGCGGAGCCTTCGCAACCGAACCGTACGAGGCCGCCTGGGCAAGCGAAGCGCGCTGGTTCATTCGGGTCCTCGATCTGCGTGGCACACCGGCTCGGCTGCAGGCGGCAACGCAGGTCTCTCCTGACGGCCTGCATTGGTGCGACCTGGACGAGGAAAGGCTGTGTCTGCGCGAGCCAGGGTTGGTCAGTCGACCGGTGCGTGAGTTCGGTGGCTGGCTGCGCCTCAAAGGTGACGTCACAAGCGACAACGGTTCAACGGAGGAGGTGCAGGCGAAGGTCCTCATCTACCTTGTGCTCAAAAGCTGAGGGGAGAGTTGATTGATGAACACCACACGTCGCCAGTTTCTCGTGCGTGTCGGCATGCTCGGCGGAATTGGGCTGCTCACAGCCGCGTGCGCCCCCACCACGCCTACGCCGGCGCCGACTCAGCCGGCGGCTAAGCCCGCGGCTACCACCGCTCCGGCGGCAGCCCCGACCTCCGCTCCCAAGCCAGCGGCGACGACGGCGCCAGCAGTCGCGGCCACAACTGCACCGGCCGCGGCCCCGACCACCGCACCCAAGCCGGCCGCACGCGTGCCCGCTGGTGAGCTGAAGATCGCTGTACCAGCCAAGATTGTCGCGCTCGACCCGCATGGCGCTCAGTCCGTTGAGGAAGTCCTGCACACCTCTATCCAGCACGTGATGGAGACGCTGGTCAAACGCGACCCATCGAGCAACAACCTGGTCCCGGGCCTTGCGACGGAGTGGAAGAACCCGGATCCAACCACCTGGACCTTCACGCTCCGCAAAGACGTCAAATACCACGACGGCAGTTCGCTTACAGCTGCCGATGTCAAGGCCGTCGTCCAGCGGGTGATCGATCAGAAAGGCCCGGTTGCGCCGTTGTTCGCGCAAGTGGACAGTATCGCGACCCCCAACGACTCCACGGTCGAGATAAAGACCAAGTCGCCCGTCGGTACGCTGCTCGCCAGCATGTCGCTGCTGCCCATTGCTCCGGCGTCAAAGGTCAACGAGCAAGGCTTCTTCAACAAGCCCATCGGGACCGGTCCGTTCAAGGTTGTCTCGTGGAGCCCGGATGCGGATCTGAAGCTGGAGGCGAATACCGAGTACTGGGGCGGCGCGCCCGGCTTGAAGAACCTCACGTTCCGTTTTTACCCAGAGGTCGCGCCGATGATCACCGCGCTCGAAACGGGCGAGGTGGACTTCACCTGGCGGTTGCCTCCGGACCAGCTGCCAGTGCTGCGCAGCAACGCCAATATCAATGTCGAGTCGGTGCCCGGTTATACCTATTTCTTCGTCTGGATGAACTCCAGTCGCGAGCCCTTCACTGACAAGCGGGTGCGGCAGGCCATGGCCTACGCGCTCGATGTGGACAAGATGGTCAATGACCTGCTGCCGGGAGTCGCGAAGCGGGGCACCGCGCCGATCGCCTCGACCGTGTTCGGTCATACGCCGCAGACCCCGTACGCCTACGATCCGGCCAAAGCCAAGCAACTCCTTGCCGACGCCGGCCTGCGAGACGGCCTCGACGCTGGAGTGATCTGGAACCCGGGCTCGGGCCCGCAGGATCGGGAGTTGATCCAGGCCATGACGTCGTACTGGAATGCCATCGGCGTCCGCGTCAAGAGCCAGGAGATGGAGCGCGCCGTCTGGATCGACAATCTGGTGAAGCTCAACTGGGACCTGGACTTCCAGACCAATGCCACCACGACCGGCGATGCTGATTTCACGCTCGGCCGCCTGTACCACTCGCGGGCGAATCGCAATGGGTACAAGAACCCGGAGCTGGACAAGCTGCTCGACGATGCGGTCGCGTCGGTCGATCAGAACCGTCGCAAGGAGCTGTATGCGCAGGCCAACAAGATCATCTGGGATGACGCCGCGGGCATCTTCCCGTTCGAGCTGCTCAACGTGTACGCACATCGCAAGCGCGTGAGCGGGTTCGTGCCCTCGGCCAGCCCGGTTTTGAGCTTCACTACCGTCACCGTGTCCTAGCAGCGCGGGGGCGCAAGGCCCGCCATGACGACCTACATCGTTCGGCGGCTGGGGCTGTCAGTGTTTGTGCTGTGGGGCGCAGTGACGATCGTGTTTGCCGCGATCCGACTCGCCCCGGGCGATCCCGCCCAGATCATGCTGGGCCCATCGGCAACGCCGCAGGAAGTCGCCGACCTGCGAGTCCGTCTGGGGCTGGATCAGCCGGCGCCGGTGCAATATGCCCGCTACCTGCTGCAAGTGGCGCGGCTCGATCTCGGTCAGTCGCTGCGGCTGAATCAGTCGGCGCTCGAGGCCATCTTCGAGCGCGTGCCGCAGACGGCGCGCCTGGGCGCCGCCGCGATGGTGCTGGCGATCGTGCTGAGCTTTCCGATGGGCATCGCGGCCGCCCTTCGATCCGCGACGCTGGTCGACTGGTCGATCTCCGCGGTATCGCTGCTGGGTCAGTCCGCGCCCAATTTCTGGCTGGGCATCATGCTCGTTCTGCTCTTCGCACGCGCTCTGCAGATCCTGCCGAGCGGCGGCGCCGATACCTGGCAGCACCTCGTGCTACCGGCCATCACCTTGGCACTGCCGCTGGTCGGGATTCTGACGCGGCTGATCCGCAGCGGCCTGCTGGACGTGCTGCGCGAGGACTACATTCGGACGGCGCGTGCCAAAGGTCTTGCCCCGCGGACGGTCATGGTTCGGCACGCGTTGCTGAACATGCTCATCCCCGTGGTGACGGTGCTGGGTCTGCAGCTTGGCGTCCTGCTCGGCGGCACGGTCATCGTCGAGTCGGTGTTTGCCTGGCCTGGTGTGGGCCGGCTACTGGTCGAGGCAATCGGCAATCGCGACTACCCCCTGGTCCAGGCAGCGATCCTCGTCATCACGACGTCCTTCGTGTTCATCAATCTGCTGGTCGACGTGAGCTACGCCTATCTCGACCCGCGCATTCGGCTGCGATGATGCGTGACTGGGCGACACGGCGCCGCCGCCAGACACTGCGACTCGTGATTGCGGCAGTGCCACTCACGCTCTTCGTGCTTGTGGCCGTGGTCGGGCCGATGGTCGTGGTGTATGACCCGATCACCACCCGCACCGGCGAGCGACTCAAGCCTCCCGGCGCCATGTTGAGCGATGGCTCCATGGCGCTGCTCGGCACCGACCAGGTTGGGCGCAACCTGTTGGCGCAGGTCCTCCAGGGGGCGCGCATTTCGTTGCTGGTGGCCGCGGGCACGATCCTGGCGGCCGGCTTGATTGGGCTGCTGATCGGCGTGCTGTCGGGCTACTACGGAGGCGCGCTGGACATGGTCGCCATGCGCCTGGCCGACATTCAGCTCGGCTTCCCAACCATCCTGTTGGCCATCCTGATCGCAGCGATGCTCGGCCCGAGCGTCACCAACGTCATCATCACCCTGTCGATCGCACGCTGGGTGACCTACGGCCGCGTGGCACGCGCGTCGACACTTGCTATCCGCGAACGCGAATTCGTCCTTGCGGCGCGTGCGCTAGGTGCCAGCGATTCACGCCTGCTGTTGCGGCACATTCTGCCAGCCACGCTTACGCCGCTGATTGTTATCGCCACTGTCGAGGTCGGACTGGTGATCATCTCCGAAGCGTCGCTGAGCTTCCTCGGTCTCGGCACCCCACCTGACCAGCCGTCGTGGGGTCTGATCGTTGCCAATGGCCGCGCCTACCTGAATACCGCCTGGTGGATTTCGACGATGCCCGGCATTGCACTGAGCCTTGTCGTACTCGCGGTCGGGATGTTTGGCGATCGCCTGCGCGACTACGTCGATCCGCGTGCTGCGCTCGCGGCAGGCTGACGGTGATGTCTGTGGCGCGCCGAGCAACCCTCAAAGACATCGCCGCACGAGTCGGTCTGTCGGTGAATACCGTCTCGCGTGCCCTGGCCGGCAAGGACGCGGTGAGCGAGCACACGCGTGCCCGTATTCAGGCCGAGGCGGACCGACTGGCGTACGTCCCGAATGCGATGGCCCGCTCCCTGGTCGTCGGCTCCGCGATGGCTTTCGGACTTGTCATCACCAACCCCTCCAATCCCTTCTACGCGAGCCTGATTAGCGCCATCGAGCAGCGTGCCCGTCTGCATGGATACTCGCTGGTTCTGATGGTCAGCGAGGAGAATCTGGACAACGAGCAACGTGCCGCCAAAGCGCTCCAGCGCTGGGGTGTCGATGGCGCCATCGTCGTGCCAGTCCAGCAGGGCGCGGAGCACTGGCGGCGCTTGGACGCGTCTGGCATGCCGCTGGTGTTCGTAAATCGCGACCTGCCGGAGCTGGACTGCGATTTCGTGGGCATCGACTTCGCCGCTGGCGCGTACCAGGCGACCTGCCATTTGCTGGACGCGGGCGTAAACCGCCTGATGCTGCTCGAGGAGGACCTGCCGGTGTCGTCAGTCGAAGACCGTATCGAGGGCTTCGGGCGTGCGGTTCGGGAGCGCGGCGTCTCCGACCCGATGATCCTCCGGGTACCAACGCGCAGACGACATTCGAGTACGTTGCCATGGGACCCAGGTGATGCCTACCACCTGTCGGTGCGGCTGCTCCGCGACCTCGCGCCAGGCTCAGCCATCATCGTGGGTAGCGACTACTTCGCCTTGGGCGTGTACCGCGCTGTGACTGAGGCTCGGCGGAAGATTCCGACCCACGTCGCGGTCATGGGCTACGGTGATCACCCCTTCGCCGCGTACCTTGATCCGCCCCTCAGCAGCGTGCGCCTGCCGTCGGCTGAGGTTGGCACCACCGCGGTCAACCTGCTGCTGCGGCGTTTGAATGGTAAGCGCGTCGCAATGCGAGCGAAGAAGGTCCGACTCGCACCTACCCTGGTGCCACGGGCGTCCACAGGCTGAAACCAGGCGAGTCGCCGACCTGGCTCGCGGGCGCTGCTGACCCAAAGGAGGTGGTGAGCGTTGTCGCGACCGTCGATCCGTTGCCTGGAGCACTGGCCCTGCGCGGGACTCCGGCGTTCGGCTGGCCGGCCGGCTCGTTGTGGCGGTCGGCGGTCAGTTGTCGCACGGCGCCCTTGTCGCTTGCGATATGGTCTGGCAGCGGTACTGAACGTTCGCGACGCGATGCTGGGCATCCGCATGGCCAGGCCCTCGTACTCCCCTCTACATCGGTGAACAGGAAGGTGATTGTGCTTTCGGGCAACGGCCGCCGGTGAGGTCTCAGGTAACCCGACACGGGCGCGTGGCTCAAGTGCGAGCGGTCGTACCTCGCAATCTGAGTTCGACACCGATGGTTACAGGCGCCGCCGGGGTGGCCGTCTCGAGCTGCTGGATGAGCATTGCGCACGCCAGCTGCCCCATCTGCTCGTAGGGCGCTGCGATCGTGCTCAGCGGCGGATTGCTGATGGAGGCAAACGGAATGTCGTCGAAGCCAATGATGCCCAGATCGTCTGGCACTTTGACACCGAGTCTGTGCAAGGCGCTGAGCAGCTTGAGCGCGCGCAGGTCATCAAAGCACAGGACCAGGTCGCGCCGATCCTGGACGAGTTTGCGGGCCACGGCGATGAAGTCGTTGCCCGGCGCGCCCTTGTAGATGCGCAGGCGGTCCATGCCAGCTGCCTCGAGGGCAGCGGAGGCGGCGGTTCTTCGACGCACGTTCGAGGCGACTCCGGGCCCATCGAGAAATCCGAATTTGCGGTAGCCCAGCCGTAGCAGCTCGGTAACGGCAACGCGGACGCCGGCCGCGTCGTCCGCCTGAATCGTCGACGGATGTTGGTCCTGATCCAGGGATGTCAGACTCTCAGGCCCAACGTACACGAGATTGGTGCCTCGACTCCGGGGACGCATCAGTGCCGGATCGACGACTCCGCCGAATATCGCGATGCCCGCGGCCTGGTTACTGATCAAGGTTCTGAGGCCGAGATACTCCTGGCTCGACTCATATCGGAAGTTCGAGATCAGCAGGACGTACCCGCGTTTCGTGGTCTCATCCTCAAAGCCACTCACGATCTGGCCGTGCACCGGGTCGGTGACATCGGGGACCATCAAACCGAAGGTTTGACTGCGGCGTAGCGCCAGGTTTTGCGCAGCGGCGTTGGGCACGTAGCCGAGCTGCTCCGCGATCTGCCGGACATATGCGCGCGTCCGCGTGCTGATCTGCGGGTCATCACGCAATGAGCGGGAAACCGTCGGCTCTGAGACGCCGGCTACTTCGGCCAGGTCTCGCAGCCGGACTCTACCCTGCGGTGCGCGATCAGTGCTCATCGGTGGTGAGTCGTATCGCGTAGCCAAGTACTGCGCGACTGATCGCGGCGCTCTCGGCCGGCGGTCGCCATGTGGTGTCCTGCTCGCACATCAACCAGCCGCTATAGTTGAGCCGGGCAAGCTCGCGCACGACGCCAATCACGTCGAGGATTCCATTCCCAAGCTCGGTGAAGATGCGTGCCCTGAGCGCCTCGAGAAAGTTAGGGATCTCCGTGGAGCGCAGGCGCTGGAGTACTTGCGGGTCGACGTCCTTCATGTGCACGTGGCCGATCCGGTCGCCGTACCGTCGAACGGCGGCAACTGGATCACCTCCGCCGACGATGTAGTGACCGACGTCCAGGCAGAGTCCCACCAGGTCCGCGTCAGTCGACGCCATCAGCCACTCCACTTCGGCAGGAGTCTCCACAAACGTACCAGTATGCGGGTGATACACCAGCGGGCAGCCAGCAGTCTTCGCCGCCCGCGCCACGTCATGTATGAGCTCGAGCGCCCGCGAACGGCCGGCCTCGGCGAGTTGGGGGGCACCGGGCTGGCTCGCGCGACCAGACCAGCCGACCCGCTCGTCGGACAGGTGGTAGGAAAGGATCAAGACGGCAGCGTCCGTGCGGCGCGCGGCGTCGAGCCGCTCGAATGCCTGCTCGCGCGCCTCTCGCGTGGGACCCTCAGATGTACACGGCAGCGCTGCGTAGACTTCGGCGATGCGCATGCCGTGCCGCTCCAGCGCCGGTCGAAGCGCCGCACCAGACGGTAGTGCACGCGAAAGCTGAGACCCGACGAAGCCCAGTCGGGCCATCTCGCTTACCAGTGTGTCCGGATCGATTGGCGGTGTCATGTCGGGCAGGTCATCATTCGCGAAGATGATCGGCACGATGCCAATGGGCGCGCGGGTCAGGCTCACCTACCTTTGCCCTCCAGATCGTGCATGCTGGCGCGCCACTCTGACGTTCGCTCGACGGTCTTGACCGCCATAGAGCGCGGTATTGATCGGAGTCGCGATACCGAGTCGTCGACCGTGCTCGACGACAGCGCCATTGAGTACGTCGATTTCGGTACGTCGTTCACCGGAAGAGGTCGACAGTCATCGATGACAGGTGGTCTTCGCCGGTCGCCACATAGACCGCGCGGCATGCTGCGACGGGATCTGGCCACGGTAACCGCTCTCAACGCCGTCGATCCACACTCCGCGGGAAACGCGGCGGCCCGGAGAATGCCAAGCGTCATGTAGCTCGCCAGCGAGCCGTTCACGGCGCGAGCGCCGCCGGCGGATTGTCGATCAACAGGGTGTCAATCTCTCGCTGCATGAGGCCAGCGACGCACAGCCGCTCGACGAAGTCGGTCAGCAGGTAGTCATACCCGGTGCCGCCGAACGCGTGAAGGTGCGGAAGCATGCACACATCGTGAGATAAGAGCAGGCGGTGGAGGAACCCGCGGCCGATGGTGCCCGCGCGAATACCTGTCCCGTCGACGCCCTCGACAATGTCGCGCACGATGTCATCTGCAAGTTGATTGGTGCTCTTTTCGTAGACCTCGCGATCGTAGTACGGCTCGCGATACCAGCCGCAGCCCATCACAATATTCAGGCCGGTCTGCTCGGCGATCGCGGACAACCCGCGTGGGTCACCGCCGAGGTTGCGGTTAGCCAGGTCGACGATCGTCCCACCTCCAGCGTCGCGGAAGCGACAGGCCTCGATCGTGGCGAGCGAGCCATCGTGCAGAAAGTGGTCGAAATTGCGCGTGACGCGGGCCAGGTCGATCAGCAGGTGCTCCTGAGGCAACGTGCGGCCAAGCTGGTCGGCTGCCAGTGGCCCGCGTACAGTCAGGACCTCAGCCATATTGGTCAATCAGCTGGGCAGCACCCAGCCAGGTCGCAGCAGTGGCGTGCGCAGTGCGGGTACAAATCCTTCGGCATACCTCACCCCGCACTGTTGGCCACGAAAGCGCCCAACCACTTCGGCGTGCGTGACCAGGTCCCAACCGGTGATGTTCGGTTGGCTCTGCATTTGTGAATCATGCATGCGTAGCAGGCGGGCTTTTTCGGCGAATTGCTCGGTGATGTCGACATAGTGCGTCGGCTGAAAATCCAGGCCGACGATGGTGTCCATGAACAATACAGACGGAGCACGCGGCAATGCTGGGGTAGCTGTGTAGATCGTGTTGATTGCGGACATGAGCGATGCGTGGAGTGCGATCTGACCGGCCATCACATGGTCGTTGTTGTAATCAGACGGCGGCAACGTGAGGACGACGTCGGCCTCGCGGACGCGCAGGATCTCGGTCAATGCCAGCCGCACGTCGCGCGAGTCGAACACGAATCCGTCCTCCAGGCCCAGACAGAAGTACTTACCGCCAAGCTCAGCGACCATCCGCGTTGCCTCGTCGATTCGCGTCTGGGCAATCACCGAATTGTGAATGCTCGGGTCGTGTTGTCCGCCTTTGTCGCCGTTCGAAAGCGACACCGTCGTGATCTGGCTGCCCTGGCCCCGGTAACGTATGAGTGTCCCCAGGCAGCCGAGCTCGTCGTCCTGGTGAGCCCCGACTGAGACGACGCTCAGCCGCCGTTCGGCCACGGTTGAATCCCCAGGGTAGTCAGGTAGGCGAGGGACTCGCGGACACGCTGCATGCGTGTTTCCCGAGTGACATCCTCGCCCGCGAAGCCCTCGACCTCGAGGCTGTATGGTCCGCTGAAGCCATGCTCCTTCAGTAACCGGACAATGCCCGGGAGATCGACGTGGCCGGTGCCGAGAGCGCCGAAGGCCCATTCGCCTCGGCCGCCGGAAGTATCTTTCAAATGCACGTGCACGACGCGATCGATGATTGTTGCCAGATCGGCGACTGGATCGACGTTGTCGTTGTAGAAGCTTGCATTACCAGTGTCGTAATTCACGCCCACCGCCTCGTGATCGATGGCATCGAGCAAGCGGCGGGCCACCGCGCCGCAGCGCGTCAGTCCTTCGTGGATCTCGAATGCGAGCTGCACGCCGTGTGACTGCGCGTAGTCTCCCAGAAAACGTCCGAGGTTCGCGAGTCGCTGCCATTCGGCCGGTCCTTCTGGCTCCTGCCCAGCGGCATCGATGATGACAAACGAAGCACCGAGTTGGTGGGCGAACTCGATGCGACGGAGCAGTGGTTGCAGATCGTCGCTTTCGAGGATGCTCGCATACGCGCCGACGGTGATTGGCGTCAGCTCCATCTCGGCCAGACGCTCGCGCAGGCGCTGCGCCCCGGCTGGTCCAAGGGTCTCCGGTGAGAACGTGGTCTGTCGCCATTCGACCGATTGACGTGGCGGCAGGGCGGGCACCTCGACATAGCGAATGCCCACCGATCGCAGGCACTCGAAAGCGACCCAAGGGTCGAGGCCGAGAAAGCATGTGGTGGCAGCCGCAACCAGATCGGGCTGATCGGGCACGACTAGCGTGAGACCAGCGTCATGACGTCCTCGGCGGTGATCTCGCCGCGACGGAACGTTCCGGCCAACGCTCCGTGCGCCAGGATGACGATATCGTCGGCCACCGACAGCAAGTCGCACACCGCCAGGTCCTGGAACACCGTCACGATGCCACTCGCCTGATCGGCTCCGTGCGCTGCCGAGCGTGCATCAGCGCACCCTCGCCCGACTCGACGTCGAGTTCAGTCCCCGACCAGCGCATCAGGATCGCGAAGTACTTTCGCAAACGCCGCAGCGTACGACTCCATGAGCTCGAGCGGCTGGATCATGATGGGGTGCACCTCATCACAAACGATGACGGACGAGTCGAGCAGCTCGGCTGCGCATTGATATTCGTTGGGATCCACCCGCGCGGAGTCCGCCACCAGACTCCACGGATACCCGCGCCCTAGGCCTTCGTGCGTCTGATGGATCGGAAATGAGGTCACGGGCTGGGTGTGCCACAGTACGGCGTCGACCCCTTCGGCTCGCAGTGCCGCCATCAGGCGACCGCGGAACTCGACCGGCGGGACCTCGACACCCAGCTGTCGGACGTCGAGCCTGACCCGATACTTGTGGAACACCGAGCAGTACTCGGGCGGCTCGACGGGTGGCATGAGTCCGGGGATTGCTCCCAGCGCCTGGTTGAGGAATCGACCGTTGCGCTGCGCGATGGCCGTGTACTCGTCGAGTCGACGCAGTTGACTCCGTGCAAACGCCGCGGACAACTCGTTCGACCGATAATTCCAGCCAACCGAGAATACCGTGTATGGCCGGAAATACCAGCCACCCAGGTCGGACCCATCGGCGATGTCCTCGCCGTACGTCCTGATCCGGCGGGCAGCGGCCGCCACCTCGGCATCATCGCTGACCACGAAGCCACCTTCGATGCCCGACAGGTTCTTCGTCGCCTGCACGCTGAATGCGCCAGCGTGGCCGATCGTCCCTGCGTAGCGACCTTTGTAGGTAGCCAGATGCGCCTGTGCCGCGTCTTCCACCACGACCAGCGAATGACGCCGGGCGATGTCCATGATCGCGTCCATGTCGCACGGCATGCCGTGAATGTGGACAGGCATGATCGCCTTGGTGCGCGGGGTGATGCGTGCTTCGATCAGCGCTGGGTCGATGTTGTACGTCGCTGGATCGATGTCGACGAAGACCGGGATGGCGCCCTGATGGAGAATGGCCTGGAACGTTCCGGAAAATGTGAACGCGGTAGTGATCACTTCGTCGCCGGCTTGAACGCCGACGGCGTACAGCGCCGAGTGAATCGCAGCCGTACCTGTGTTGAATAGCACCGCGTGGGCGACACCCAGGCGCTCCGCCCATTCGCGCTCCAGACTGGTGGCTTCGACGCCGTTGATACCCGTCAGCTCACCGCGGTCCAAAACCGCGAGCACAGCGGCTTTGTCCTCCGGCCGGATGTCTGGCCAGCGACGTTTCAGCTCGCTGGGCACACACGGAGTACCCCCACGGATCGCCAGTGCGTTGTTCATCTCGCCCACCTTCACAGGAACAGATACTTCATAAGTTGTCGGAGGTCCTCCGCCGTGCGCCACGGGTCCAGTTGCCAGTGCGGTGGACTGAGCAGCTCACACGACCAGGTTCCGTCGTAGCCAGTCGCGCGCACCGCATCCACCCAGACCTTCAACGGAATGGCGCCTGCGCCGGTCCAAACGCGTCGCCCTCGCTGATCGGCCCCGGCGAGCGCCCCTGGCGGGCCAATCCCGTCGCACACGTCCACGCTACGAATGAGGTTCCCGTTGATTCTGGCCACGGCGTCGGGCTCGACTCCCGTACTCCACAGGTGCCAGAAGTCGATGGCCAGTCCGACATTGTCCTGCGCCGCATCATCCAGGATGTGCAGGATGCGCTCGAGACTGCACAGCGGCGTCCACGCCAACGGCTCGATGTAGAAGCCGACACCGAACTGTCGCCCGATCGCGCCGATCTGTCGCAGGTTCGCGGAAGTTTCACGATCCAGGTCACGCGCATCCAATTCGAGCGGCTCGCGGTACGGTCCCGAAGGATCCAGCGGACCGGTCAGCAGCTGGATACTCGGGCAGCCGATGGACTTCGCCAGACCGCACATCTCGTCCGTCTCGGCCAAGAGCGCGGCGCGGCCGGAATGAGACGAGCGCTCGATGTCTTGGATATTGTTCATGCCCAGGACCGGCAGTCCATCGAGAGCGGCGGCGGCTTGCTCGATCGAGAAGTCCTCCGCCAGATAGCGCCGCAGCTTGTCGCCGACGACGAGCACGCCGTCATAGCCGGTCTCGCGCGCGACCCGCAGATCCATCAGGTAGGGGTACGGCATCGTGCTGTTTCCGTTGTGTGCGATCCGCACCGCTGCCCCCTCCGTAAGCGCTTGCGGGCCAGTATAGTTGGCGTGGCCAGTTTGTGCAGTCAGCGTAATGGCGCGCCTACACGTCGTTTACCTGTCTGAGCCGCACATCGATCAACGGCACGTCATCGAAGCCGTCGGCGCCAGGCACGACCTGCTCGTCTTCGATCGCAACGCGCCCCTCGAAGCGCAGTTTCAGAACGCCGACGTGGTTATCGATTCAGGGGGTTCGGTGGGCACGCGGGCGATGCTGGACGCGGCGCAGCGGGTGCGCCTGTGGCAGATCATGGGTTCGGGTTACGAGCACTTCGACGTGGACTACTGGCGGGCGCGGGGCGTTGCGGTTGCCAACTGCCCCGGTACTGCCAGTGCACCGGCGCTCGCCGAGCGCGCGTTGCTGTTCACGCTTATGCTGGCTCATCGCTACAAGGATGCAGAGGGCAATCTGCACCAGGGTGTCATGTACGAGCCCCTGGCGGATGAATTGCGGGGCAAACTCCTTGGCCTGATCGGCTTCGGCGCGAGCGGTATCGCTTTCGCCGCGCTGGCGCGGGCGTTCGGCATGCGCGTGGCCGCGGTCGATATTCGGACGATCTCGGATCAGGAGGCTGCGGAGCGCGGACTGGAATGGCGCGGTACACCCGAGGACATCGACGACCTGCTGCCGATGGTCGACGTTCTGTCCGTCCACTTGCATCTGGACGAGCGCACGCGTGGCATCGTCGACGAGCGGCGCCTGCGTCTCATGAAGCCGAGCGCATTTCTGATCAACGTTGCCCGCGGCCCACTCGTCGACGAGCCAGCCCTCGTGGCCGCGCTCGAAGAGGGCCGCCTGGCTGGCGCCGGGCTCGACGTCTTCTCGGGCGAGCCACTGGACCTCGATTCGCCGTTGCTGCGGCTGCCGAATGTGGTGGCCACGCCGCACACGGCGGGCCACAGTGGTGGTACGTGGCGACGGCGGGCCATGTTCTGTGCCGCGAACGTCGATCGCGTAGCGGCGGGCCTCGAACCGAAGTGCCGCATCGCCTGATGCGTATTGGTGTCATCGGCCTGGGCACGATCGGCGCAACACACCTGGAAGCCACGCCCGCTAACATCGCTCGCCGCGAATGGGGCAGCACCCCACCCCGCAGGGGACAACGACCGGTCGAGTTCCGGCTTGCGCCGGAGGAGGGCTAATACGCTGCTGGCGTACATGCGATAACGCGGCCGGCACGAACGACCACCACTGGCTCCAGCCGTGTGCTACCCGTCTCTTCGTTGAGCGAGCTGTCGCGAAAGGTCCACTCGCCTTCGGCGAGGCGGAACACGCTCACATCGGCCGCGGCTCCGGGTTTCAGCGAGCCAAGGAGATCCGCCATGCCGATGCAGGCGGCCGGAGTGGCGGTCACGCGGCGCACGACATCGGGTAGTCCCAGGCCCAGGTGAAGAAGTTTGCTAGCAGTCGTGGCGAGGTCATAGACAGGACCGGCGATGTTCCACAGGTGAATGTCTGAGCTGATCGTGCCCGGCAGTAAGCCCTGCTCGAGCGCGGCGCGGGCAACTTGCCAGTTGAATGCGCCCCTGCCGTGGCCGACGTCGAAGTTCACACCCCGCTCATCAGCGGCGCGAACCGAAGAACGAATACGCCCTGCCTCATCCAGCACACCTTCTACATGGCCGTGGTACACGTGCGTGACAATGTCGCCCCGTACCAGACTGGCCAGGATCTCGTCCAGTGAGATGGCGCTGAGACCAATGTGGACCATAACTGGCTTGCCGATCGTGTCAGCAGCCTGACGTGCTCGCCGCAGCGCGACACGCGCTCGCTCGGGGTCCTGCCCGGTCTGCGCCGCGCTGAGCCGCACCTTGATGCCCGTGATCACTTCGGCATAGTCGCGGGCGATTTCGACGGCGCGATCGACCGCGGCCAGGCGGATATCTTCGAGCTCGCCGATCGCATCTGGCCGCGCGCCCTGGTCCGACGCCATGCCGATCATGGAGATGTTCAGCATGGCCACGACTCGCGTCGCTGACACGTCGATCACATAGCGCTTGAAGCCCGGAAACGTGGAGGCGCCCGCGGTCCCTGCATCTACAGCCGTTGTGACGCCGCGGCGGATACAGTGCGGGTCCGCCTCGATGCCGAGCGGCGCGCCGCCCCAGTAGACGTGGGTGTGCAGGTCGACCCAGCCGGGGGTCACAAGCAGCCCACGCGCATCCACCACCTCGCCGCGGACGCCCAGGTTGACCAGATCGACGCCAACCGCCGCGATGCGCTGGCCACGGATGGCAACGTCGGCGATGGTGTCGAGATCCTGGCTTGGATCGACGACCCGGCCACCGCGCACGATCACATCGAACATACCGACCTCCCGCGGTCTATATGATGACCCCCGCCGTGAGCGGGTACATCCTTCGACGCCTGGTGGCGATGGTGCCCGTGCTGTTCTTCGTGTCGATCGTCACTTTCGCCGTGAACCTGCTGCTGCCCGGCGATCCGGCGCTTGCGTACATCGGCGAGACGAACATCAACGACAGGCAGATGTACCTGGCAGTCCGCCAGGAGCTCGGGCTCGATCAGCCGCTCCCCGTTCAGTACGCCAAGTGGATGGGACATGCGCTGCAGGGAGATTTCGGACGTTCGATCCGCACCCGGGAGCCCGCCCTTGAAGGCTTGTTGGCACGCCTGCCGGTGACGCTCGAGCTATCGCTGATCGCGATGCTCATCTCGCTGTTCATTGCCGTGCCCATCGGCCTCCTGTCCGCCGTCCGCCCCAATTCGAAGCTCGACCTCGCTGGCACGCTGGTGGGCATGGTCGGCATCGCCGTGCCGGATTTCTGGCTGGCGATCCTGCTGATCTACGTCATGGCCGTATGGCTGCGCGTGCTGCCATCGTCGGGCTTCGTTCCGCTGGAGAGGGGAGCCTGGCAAAACTTGCAGGCGATGCTGCTGCCGTCGCTGGCACTGGGGATGGGTCTGGCGGCGGTGGTCATGCGCCAGTTGCGCTCGTCGCTGATCGAAGTCCTGCAGCAAGAATACGTCCTGGTCGCGCGGGCAAAAGGTCTGCGCTCGTCGACCGTGTTGCGTCGGCATGCACTGAAGAATGCGCTCATTCCGGTCGTGACGATCATCGGTTTGCAATCGGGCCGCCTGCTTGGCGGAGCGGTGCTGATCGAGACGATCTTTTCGTTGCCCGGGTTGGGACGGTTGGCCGCGGACTCCATTCTGTTCCGTGATTACCCAATGCTGGAGGGCGTCGTCTTCATTCTGGCGCTCGCGGTCATGTTGGCCAGCCTGGCGACCGACGTCGCTTATGCCGTCCTGGATCCACGCATCCGCTATGGCTAGCACCTCACCGTCGCTCGTCAGGCGTACAGCGCCCGGCCGGCCAGTCTGGGCAGCCGGACGCCGCTCGCTCGTCGGACGTGCCATTCAAACGCGCGGCGCGGGCTTCGGCTTGCTGGTCATCCTGCTCGTCCTTCTCGGTGCCCTGGCGGCCAACGTCATCGCACCGTACAGCCCGAGCCAGATTCAAACAGCGGGCGTCCTGATGGCGCCGAGTCCACAATACCTGCTAGGCACCGATGCGATCGGGCGCGATGTGCTCAGTCGGATCATCTATGGCACCCGCGTTTCGCTCGCGGCCGGCGCCGTGTCGGTCGGCGTCGCACTCAGCCTGGGTGTGCTGATCGGCCTGCTCGCGGGCTTCTATGGCGGCTGGGTCGACGACGTGTTGATGCGCATGATCGACGCGCTGTACTCGTTCCCGGCGCTGTTGTTGGCGCTGGCGATCACCGCGATTCTCGGTCCGGGCCTGACCAACGTGATGCTCGCCATCGGCATCGTGTTCACACCGGCCTTCGCCAGACTCGTGCGGGCGCAAGCCCTGTCAGTGCGCGAGCGGGACTTTGTCATGGCGGCGCGCGTGATCGGAGCGCAGCCGTGGCGCATCATGGCCATCCACATCTGGCCGAACGTCACGGCAGCGATTGTGGTGCAGGCGTCGCTGCAGGTAGCGGCGGCGATTGTCATCGAGGCTGGCTTGAGTTACCTCGGTCTGGGCGTCCAGCCGCCGACGCCGAGCTGGGGCGCGATGCTCAAGGAGGGCTATCAATACATGGAGCAGGCGCCGTGGCTTGCTTTCGCGCCCGGCGCCGCCATGTTCGTGACCGTCCTCGCCTTCAACCTGTTCGGCGACGGCCTGCGCCACGCGCTCGACCCTCGTCTCGCGTGGACTGCCAGCGGCTAATCAGGCGTTCAGCCACATTGTCGACGCGCGCGGAACCTGGAAGTTGTAGGCCAGGTTCTGCACCTCCTTGCGGTAGCCATTCAAAGTTGGGATGTAGTAGCCAGTGCCGACATACGCTCGCTCCTGGAGTATCGTCAGCACCTGCTTGTAAATCTGTTTGCGCTTCTCGACGTCGGTCGTTGCCCCACCGTCAGTGACGAGCTGATCGAGCTCGGCGTCGCAGAACTTGCCATTCTGCCCGGCCGCACCGCACTTGATGCGGCGTTGCAGCACATCGCCGTCGACCAGCGTTTCGAAACCGTCGCGGGCGAAGCTGAACTGAAATTTGCCCTCGCTGATGATGCCGATATGCACGGTTCGTTCGGCGCGCATGAGCTTGGCGCGGATGCCATTGTTCTCGAACATCTGCTGCGCGAACTGGGCGATGGTGTTCTCGGGCTCACGATCGATGACGCGCAGCTCGACGTCCATGCCATTCGGGTAGCCCGCCTTGGTGAGTAGTTCCTTCACCTTGGCCGGGTTGTACTGGTACTTCAGGATCGACTCGTCATATCCCATCGAGGCCGGCGCGAAGAACGGATAGTAGAAGGGAACACCCAGGCCAAAACCCATCGCCTTGGACATGCCTTCCCGGTCGATCGAGTAGAGCACCGCCTGACGCAGGTCCACATTGTCGAACGGCGGAGCGGTGGCGTTGAACCACAGCTGGAAATAGGCCTGGGCGTACCAGGGCAGCTCGTCGAGCGCCAGGCTGGCGTCGGACTTGATCGCCGCTACGTCTTTCGGAGCAACTGATTCGAGCAGATGCACCCCGCCCGTGCGCAAGTCCTGCAAGCCGACTGTTGGATCAGGCTGGAAGCGGCTAACAAACGTGTCCAGGTAGGGTAGCTGCTTGCCGTCGGCGCCCTTCTCGAAGTAATCCGGATTGCGTTCCAGGATCAAGCGATCGTCGGCGATCCACTGCTTGAACTTGAATGGTCCGGTGCCGACCGGAGTACGTGCGAGGCCGTCCGCGCCGGTCTTGTCGAATGCTTCCTTCGACGCCATCTGGACCTGGATCCCGTTGGCCCAGGCGAGCGTCGGCACAAAGCCGGGACTGGGGTTCTTCAGCTTGAAGCGCAGCGTCGACTTGTCGGCTGCCTCGACGGTATCGATGACCTGCAGCTGCGTCCGCCGAGTCGACTTCGGATCGTCACGTGCGCGGAGAAAATTCCAAGCGGCGACTGAGGCGTCGAACTGGCTGCCGTCATGAAAGACCACGCCCTGTTTGAGCTTGAAGACGAGCGTCGTGGGATCGGATTGCTCCCAGGAGTCGGCCAGATCCCCGACTACCTTGTGCTGACCCGTCTTGGCGTCGACGAGCTCGAAACGCACCAGACCGTTGTAGAGCGCGTCATAGCCTGGGTTCAGAAAGCTCGCGTTCAGGTGCGGGTCCATCGTGGTGTACGTCGTGAACGTCGAGTGAATCAAGGTCCCACCGCGCTTGATCGCGGCGCCGGTCGCCGGCGCGGGTGTCGCGGCTGGTTTCGCAGCGACTGTAGCCACGGCCGCCGGGGCTGGGGCGGTCGTGGGTGCCGCGGGCTTGGGCGCAGCGGTAGGTGGCGGCGGCGCCGTGGTAGCCGCTGCTGGCGGTGCCTGGGGCGCGGCTGGCGCACACGCCGACAACAGCGAAACACCTGCAACGACCGCGCTGCCGACGACGAATTGCCGTCGCGTAAGCCTGAGCTGCATTCGATCGGACACGGGCCTTCCCCCCTTTGCTGGGCGGCGCTCGGCCGCGAGCCCGCCCAGCTTATACCGCCGCCGTCGTCACGATAGATTGTCCGCCGTGCGGCATTTCCCAGGCGTGAACGACGAGCTGCCGACCACGATTGGCGAGGCGGGCGAATGGCTTCGCGGCGGCCGCGGCCCGCTCCACGGCATCCCGCTCGGCATCAAGGACATCATCGCCACTGCCGACGCGCCGACCACCGCTAACAGCCGTGTGTTGGACCCGACGTGGAGCCAGCGCGGGACGCGACCGTCGTGGGCAAGCTGCGCGACGCTGGCGCGGTTATCCTCGGCAAACTCGCCCTCGACGAGTACGGTATCGGCGCACCCGACCCCGCGACGGGTTTCCGCATTCCGGCGCTGGTGGCGCGCTACCTTGTGGGTGCGGGCGTGGTGGCCGTTGCGATCTCGGCCACTCTTGTGCCGATACCGGCCGCGGGCGGGCTCGCGCTGCTCACGGCCATTGGTTTTGGTGCCTCGTGGCTGGCGAAGCTTGCGTGGGTCGCCTTCGTGGCCCGAGCAATCGGAGTGGTGGGCGCGAGCGCGGTGATCATCGTCGCGATGCTTGCGGTCCCAGAAGTTTGACCATCCGCCGCGTGGACACTCAACGTGGGCGTGTACCGCGGAGTGAGTCAGACATTCGCGTCTAACGGAGGAAGCCGTTCTGGCAGGGGCAGAAACGTAAGCCCAGGCACCGCTTCGGCGTGGCTCTCTTCGCGGCGTGCCGTCCCGCCGAAAAACGAGATCCGCACGATGCAGCACGGTTGGCCTGCCCACGCCCCTACCAGTCGCTCGGTCCCTGTTTTCCACCCACGTCAGGCGCCCCAGGGGATCCAGAGCGCCAGGAAGTGGGCATTGCTCGGTGCGCCCGGGCAGCGGTTACGCGCCTTATTCGATTAGTGCCAGTTCGGTCACCTACCGCTGGCGCGCGCCAAGACGACGCCAGCCACCGAGCGGCCGATCGCTTCACCGGCGACCTGGTCGGAACGGACGTGGATACCGCCTCTTATCCGTGCATTGCTGACTTCCGCCACCATCGCCTCGTAGTAACCCGCCTCGCGTGGGAAGAGCGATGCCATGACCGTGCCCGCCCCGGTCGTCAGACAGCCGTGTGCCGACGGATAGCTGGGATGATTCGGGGTCACAAACACCGTCGTGATCGCCGGGTCGAGCATCGCTGGGCGGGCCGTCCAATAGGTGTACTTGGCGTCAAAGCAGGCCACGAACGAATCGTAGAAGGCGACGCCCATCAGCGCGTAGACGCGGGCCGCCTGAGGTGGGTCGCTGTCCAGGCGATACTCAAAGATCATCCGGTTTGCCTGATTGGCCCAGTACTCAAAACGGTACGCGACGTGTTCGCCGGCACGAAAGAGTAGCGGTGCTGTTGGCACAAGATCGGCAACGTCCTCGCCGCGCTCCCGAAGTCGGCGCACAAGGACGCCAGAGCTGCGCTGACGGAGATCTCAAGGCCGAAGCACCGCTGGCGTGCCGTCAATTCCGCCCACTTCGTCGCGCTGGTCAGAGCCGGCGCGAAGTTCGAGAACGGCGTCCTCGTCGAACGAGCCGACGAATCAACAAGCGGTGACCCTCACGCCGCATGACACGCTGATCCACAGACTTTGACTATTCCTCTCGAGGCGTGCGGCAATTCTCCTGATCGTTATCTGCCGTTTTGCGGTGGCGCGGCGGGTAGCTGCACCGTGACGCAGAGCCCGCCAGCGGCCCGGGGGGCGAGGGTGAGGGTTCCGTCGTGCGCTTGGGTGATGCTGTTGACGATTGCCAGGCCGAGCCCGACACCGGCGTGGTCGGTGGGTATACGTTCAGTACCGCGAAGAAACGGCTCGACAAGCGTGGAGACTAACTGTGGGGTGAGCTTCTCGCCGGTGTTTTCGACAGTGAGCACCACACTCTTGGGGTGAACGCTGGTCGTGACCCACACGGTGCCCTGTTCAGGCAGATTGTGGACGATTGCGTTGTGCACGAGGTTCATACTCAACTGCAGCAGGAGCGCGTGTGAGCCGACGGTGGGGGTCATGTCGCCGCAGGCCTCGATGGTGAGGCCGCGTTTTTCTGCGAGGGGGAGGAGCGTTTCAGTGGCTTCTTCCGCGATGAGGGACAGGTCGACGTGTTCTCGGGTGAAGGACCGTTGGTCGGCGCGGCTGAGCAGAAGTAACGCTTCGGTGAGGTCGATCGCTCGGGTGTTGACGGCGTGGAGGCGGTCGACAAGTTCTCCGGTGTCGCGGTTGGCATCGTTGCGGGCCACGTCGAGAAGTGTCTGCGTGATCGCCAGCGGGGTGCGCAGCTCGTGGGAAGCATTGGCTGCGAATCGCTGCTGTTCGGCGACGTGGGCTTCGAGCCGCGCGAGCATGGCGTCGAAGGCATCGGCGAGCTCGCCGAACTCATCTCTGCGGCCCGGTAGCCGGATACGGTGGGAGAGCGATCCGTTCGCGGCCATGCGTGTGGCGTCTGTGATGCGCGTCAGCGGGGCGAGCATGCGGCCGGCGAGAAGCCACCCTCCCACGAGACCGAATACCAGCAGGAACGCCAGCGCGATGGCCGCGGCCTCACTGAAAGCGCCGAAGAGGAGGCGCAGCGCCACCAGGGCGTCGCCCCGAATAATGATGCGGTTGGGCCTTAAGTCACCCGCAGCGTCGGGCGCATAACGCAGCATGAACACCCACACGCCCGCGAGCAGCAAGGCACCCGCAAGCATGAGGAAGCCGGCGTAGCTGAGGGTGAGCTTCAAGCGAACGCTCAACCCAGGCGCTCTACTCACCGTCTCCTCCCCCACGCCTGGTGTCAGGTTGCTGGCTGATGCGGTACCCGACGCCGGCCACGGTGGCGATGATCCCGGGTTCGCCGAGGCGTCTGCGCAGTGCCGAGACGGTGATGCGCACGGCGTTGGTGAACGGGTCTGCGTTGTCATCCCACGCCCGTTCCAGTAGCTCTTCGGCGCTGACGATACCGCCTTCGGCAGCGACCAGAACTTCGAGCACTGCGAACTGCTTCCGGGTGAGCGCGACGTAGCGGCCTTCGCGGTACACCTCGCGCCGAAACGGATCCAGACGCAGGCCTGCGATCTCTCGTACGGGTGGCCTGGTGTGGGTGCGCCTGCGGTCGAGCGCTCTGAGACGGAGCACGAGTTCCTGGAGTTCGAACGGTTTCGTAAGGTAGTCGTCGGCGCCGAGTTCGAACCCGGAGGCCTTGTCGTCGAGCCGGTCGGCTGCAGTGAGCATCAGGATAGGCATGCCGCTGCCGGAGGCGACGATGTGTTTGGCGATCTCGTCTCCGGAGGGGCGGGGGATATCGCGGTCGAGGACGGCGATGTCGTAGGCGTTGATGCTCAGCAGTTCCAGAGCTGTGTTACCGTCAGCGGCGATGTCGGCGGCGATCGCAGCCAGGCGGAGGCCATCGCGGATGGCTTCTGCCATATAGGGTTCGTCCTCGACGATCAACACACGCACGCTCGCGGGATGCTACGAGCCGGAGCATATCGTCGGCATATCGAAAACCACATACGTGCTGATAACACCACGCTGCCTCTACTGGCGGCATGTGGAGAACACTCCGGCCGCTGGCCGCGCTTGCCATGGTCGCCCTGCTCAGCGCGGGCTGTTCGAACGCACTTGCCGGCCCCGGCACCGGCAGGAGCGGTGGCAACAACACCGCCACTGCCCAGATCGACAGCAACGGCGGCAACAACACCGCCGCCAATCATCAGCAGGCGGCGAAGTTCGCCGAGTGCATGCGCGCCAACGGCGTCAGGGAGTTCCCGGACCCGGACGCATCGGGCACATTGACCATCGATGGGATAGCCAATCGCTCGCGCGTAGACACGAGCAGCGCGGCGTTCAAGCAGGCCATCGCCGCGTGTAAGGACCTACAGCCAGCGGGGTTCATCGGCCACAAGAGGAGCGCCCAGGAGCAGGAGAATGCCCTCAAGTTCGCCCAGTGCATCCGCGACAACGGCGTGAAGGACTTCCCGGACCCCACACCAGATGAGCCCCTCATCGACACGAATCGAATCCCATCCGCCGCAGGGAGGGGTGGTTCGAGCATTCCGGGGCTCCGGGACGCGATGCAGAAGTGCCGCGATCTCGCCGCGAATGCAGGCGCCGTGGGGGGCCAGTGAAGCGGAAGAGTTGGGTGCTGGCCGCAGGGGCCGTCGTGGTTGCCGTGGCCGCCACCGGTGGCGTGGTCGTCCTGTCCAGTGCGACGCAAACGACCCAGGCCGCACAGGCGCCTCCGCCCAACACCGTGAAGGTGAAAAAGGGGAAGCTCTCGGCCATGGTTTCCCTGAATGGGACCCTGACCTATCGGGCGCGATCGGACGGCTCGCCGTACTCGGTGATCAACCAGGCCCTCGGCAGATATACCGAGCTGCCCGATAACGGCGACAAGGTCGAGTGCGGCGACGTGTTCTATCGGGTGGACAACAAGCCGGTGCTGCTGCTGTGTGGCACGGTGCCGGCCTACCGCGACCTGCACTACGGCTATGTGGGCAAGGACGTCGGTCAGCTGAATCGGAACCTGCACACGCTCGGCTACGACGCCAAGGCCGGCGTCGATATCAACCCCGACGACAACACTTTCACCTGGATGACGGACAGGGCTCTCAAGGTGCTCCAGCACGACACGGGCTCGAACGTGACAGGAGAGCTTTATCTCGATGATGCGGTCTTCCTGCCCGAGTCGGTGCGCATCGCCAAGGTGAGCGGCGAGCTCGGTGGATCCGCTCAGCCGGGTGCACAGCCCGGTGGCTCCGCCCAGCCGAGTGCACAGCCCGGTGGATCCGCCCAGCCGGGTGCACAGGTCCTGTCCGCCACATCCGACACGCTGGAGGTGCAGGTGGACCTCGAGGCGTCGCAGCAGGGTGAGGTGAAGGAGGGCGACCCAGCGCAGATCACGCTGCCAGGCAACAAGTCGGTGACGGGAAAGGTGGACCGACTCGGAAGAGCCGCCCAGGTCCCTGCTGGGCAGAACACCAACGCCGGGGCCGCGACCATCCCGGCTTACATCAGTCTCGACGACCCAGATGCGGCACGCGGGCTCGACAAGACCCCGGTCCAGGTGGACATCACGACCGGTGGAGTGGAGAGCGCCCTGAGTGTCCCGGTTACCTCGCTCATCGGGAGGTCCGGCGGCGGGTTCGCGGTCGAGGTCGTGCGCGACGGCGGGCGACGCGAGCTGGTCGCCGTGAAGCTGGGCCTGTTCGACACCGCGGGCGGACGCGTTCAGGTCGAGGGCGATCTTGGCGAAGACGATCAGGTGGTGGTGCCGTCGTTGTGAGTGGTGAAGCAGTTCTGGAGCTGGATGGGGTGACCAAGGTCTACGGTGAGCAGCCGCCGGTGGCCGCACTGCGCGGGGTGTCCTTTTCGGTCCGGCGGGGCGAGCTGGTGGCGATCGTCGGGCCCTCCGGGTCGGGCAAGTCCACGCTGCTGCACGTCATAGGGACGCTTGAGCGGCCCAGCAGTGGCGTGGTCCGAATCGGTGGGGTCGACGTGGCGCGACTGAGCGACCGCGAGCTGTCGCTGCTGCGGGCTCGGGAGATCGGCTTCGTCTTCCAGCAGTTCTTCCTGGCGGAACATGCGACGGTCCGGGAGAACGTCGCCGACGGGTTGCTCTACGCTGGTGTCGCCGCCGCCGAGCGGTACACGCGCGCGGATGAGGCGCTCGAACGGGTCGGCCTCGCCGAACGCGCGAGCTTCAAGCCCACCAAGCTCTCGGGAGGGGAGCGGCAGCGGGTGGCGATCGCCCGGGCCCTCGTCGGGCGTCCGTCGATCGTGCTCGCCGACGAGCCGACCGGGAACCTCGACAGCACCACCGGCGCATCGATCATGGCGCTCATCCGCGAGCTCAACGCCGCCGGTGCGACCATCATCATGATCACGCACGATGTGGGCATCGCCGATCAGCTGCCTCGCCAGATTCGGGTGCTGGACGGCCAGGTGGTCTCCGATACCGGCCGCGATCGCGGCGTCCTTGTCACGGCGACGGGAGAGGCGCGAAGGAGTGCCCAGGGCGGACGATTAGGGCTGAAGGACGGGCTTCGGGTGGCGAGTGTCGGGCTCCGCGCCCGGCCGCTGCGCGCCGCCCTGTCCGCGCTCGGGATCGCGATCGGAACGGCCGCGATCGTGGGAGTCCTCGGGTTGTCCTCCTCCTCGCAGGCCGGGCTGCTCGCGGAGATCGACCGGCTCGGCACGAACCTGCTGACCGTCGAAGCCGGACGGAGCTTCAGCGGGGGGGAGGCGAAGCTGCCCCACGAAGCGCCGGCGCGGATCACCCACCTGGACAACGTCGAACTGGTGACGCACACCGCCCGGATGAATGGAAAGAACGTCTACCGCAACCCGATGGTCCCGGTGGGCAACACCAGTGGCATCCAGGTGCGGGCCACTAGCCTGAACCTGCTGTCGGTGCTCAGCACCGGCGTCGCACGCGGTAACTGGCTCAACGAGGGCACGGCCCTCGTGCCGGTCGCGGTGCTCGGTTCGGCCGCCGCGCAACGGCTGGGCATCGACCGGGTCTACCCTGATCAGCGGATCTGGCTGGGAGACCAGTGGTTCAATATCGCGGGCATTCTGAAGCCCTCGCCGCTGGCGCCCGACATTGATAGCAGCGCCTTAATCGGTTATCCGTCCGCCCAGAAGTATCTCGGCTATGTCAGCATGGTCCGCGGCGAGGCGGAGGCCGGCCCTCCGAGTTCGGTCTACGTGCGCGCCGCTATCGATCAGGTTGCGGCGGTGCAGTCGCTGCTCGCGCAGACCGCCAACCCCGAGGCACCGAACGAGGTGGCCGTCAGCCGGCCGTCCGACCTTCTCACCGCTCGGGCCGCCGCGGCGGG
>WNGE01001557.1_pt1 | contig 39388 bp, 39 predicted proteins | sample 5400651 | NCBI WGS metagenome assembly WNGE01 (sample SAMN13153370, study PRJNA577476) | soil metagenome | isolation source: 60 cm soil or saprolite under grassland replicate 2 | place: USA:California | collected 2016-06-15 | reverse complement strand
TGGAGCAACTCAGCATTTTTCGCGGCGGCGACGGCAAAGACGCTACGTATCAATTCACCCGCTTTGACGAAAAAACCGGCAAGTTCCAGATCATCTCGAAGAAGAAAGTTCCATCAAAGGAGTAGGCTACGAATGGGAAAAAATATCGCAGTTCTTCTCCTGTCGGTTTTGGGAATGATGGCGCTTGCGCGAAACGCATCGGGTGCGCTCTCAGTGGACGAGCAGGTCAAAATGTTAGCGGAGCGTTACCGTCAAGTCGAAGACCAACTGCCACGCTCGATTCGTTACACCAGCAAAGACGAGTCCGGCGGCGCGGCAACAGCTAGACAGGAATGGTACAACGGTGCCGTGGACCTGATCAAGGCCGCAGTCGAACGTAACGATGCCTCTGGACGCGAGCTCACGGAATACATCCCGCACGATTTGGGTAGTGACTTTGGCTGGAGAGGACTGTTCTTGCTCACGCGTAAGGAAACGCCGGCGCCCGACGGCGGCATGCAAGTGGAGGAATCGCGAAAATATTTTGGCGAAACCGAGGAAGGTAACGGCCAGCTTATTCGCGAGTTGAGAAAGAGCGCCCGTTTCAAGTCAGGCGAACCGACCGACACGGTCCATGTGCCGAATATGGTGGTCGATCTTTCGAAGCAGAACAAAGCCGAGGGCGGCGCCGAAGAATTTGGTTTAGGTGAACCGCACGAACTTTCCCCCGCGCTGAGGAAAGTCGGGCCGCCGCAATTTTTCGACCCGTTCGCGAACGTTCAAGGCGACTCAGACAAGTATCGCGTCATTCATGGAAGCGTTTCGCCAGACGGCCGGTTTGCCATCGCGATGGGCTTACCGCCTGAGCAATCCAATTGGGACGCGCTGTATGAGGATGAGAACTACTTCTACGAAAACGGCGCGCGCGATTACGACGTGCCGAATTACATCATTGATCTGGCTGAAAGAAAAATTCTTGGCAAAACAGGTTGTCATTACTTTGGTACGAAGCGCCGTTATAATCATCAACAATGCATCCTTAGGTGGTCACCGGACTCGCTTAAGTTTGTGCAGCTCTGGGACGACAAATGGAGCTCCACCGAGTGCGTAGCGGGGAAGATCAGTTCAGGGCCGAAGCTTGCCGGCGCAGTGGACCTGGACAAAGCGATCGGAAAGAAGACTTACGCCTTTGTTAAAAAGCGTTCCGATTCGGAGAATGGCGGCGCCGGCGAGCTTTCGCTCCAAATCAACAAAGTGAGCAACGATGGCACGATCGATCTGGAGGCGTCGGAGCAATGCCGCTTTGGCGACTGCAGGGGCGAAACAATCTTTAAGGTAAACGAACGTTTACGCCTGAGTGACGGCCCGAAGGGGCCACGTCTCGAAATACTGAAGATGCGCCGCTTGCCTAACGAGCAATGAAAGACAATCTTTTTGGAGCTGGCTTGGCGTTGAACGTGTTGTTTCTCGTCACTTTTCCAGCAACAGGCAACGCCGAAGAACAGAAGGAAGTCCTTTACACGAGCCCGAGTGGCGGACTGCGCATCGAGCGGAACGGCGAGAAGGCCTGGGTCACTTCCAACAATGATCCCGCGCAGCGCGCTGAGTTGCCGCCGCTGGAAGGCATCTCGCCTTTCGACGACGAGTTTCACGCTTCGCCTAACGATGAATGGCTTTTCGGCGTGCGAAGCATGGCGCACGGCTTTTCCAACGGGGATCTGTTCCATCGTGTCGATCCGCAACACATCAAGATTGCGCCGACAGAGAAAGATCAATCGTTTAACGACCGGGTCTGGCCATATTGTGTAAAGCAAGGCGCGCTGGCAGCGAACTATTCCGCGGAAGAAGACGGCGCGGACACGGGTCTGACCGATTTCGTGGCGTGGAGTTTCGATTCGAGCCGGCTCCTCGTGCAACTGCGCGGCGGCGACCGTCATAAAACGCTGCATGCCTGCTACGTCTATTTCAACACGCGCACGGGGACGTTTGAGATGACTGATTACTTGCGCAAATTGAACAAGACAAAGTCCAGCGGGTTGGCGTGCGCGGAGCCGACCGATCCTATCCCGAGCGAAGCCGATTTGAAAACGCGGCTCGACACATTAGATCGACAATTGAACAAGAAATACGCGGACGTGATCGCGCAGAGCGAGAAAGACCGCGTCTCTCTTGTGCGCGAGGCCCAACGCAAATGGATCAAGCATCGTGATGAAGGAGCAAAATTGTATGTCTCACTTTTTCCACCGGCGGAGCGGGAGCGCCGCCGTCTTCAGTTTTTGGGGGATGTCACCGCGGCGAGGATCGAAGTGCCGCCCGGGGAATGGGAGTAAATAGTTAGTTGTGATAAGGACTCTACAACGAAAGCTCTAAATAGATTATTCATCGTCGTCACAGTTACCGGCCTGGCAACAATGTTAGCTGCTGTCAGCGCCCACGCCGGTGGGCTGGCTTTCGACGCAGCGGGCAATCTCTTTGAGAGGGGAAAGGACTCGATCTTCAAATTCACACCGGACGGAAACAAGAGCACGTTCGCATCTGGGCTTAATAGTACTTCCGGAGTGTACAACTTAGCCTTTGACGCAGCGGGCAATCTCTTTGTGTCAGACGAGGAGAGCCACTCAATCCTTAAATTCACGCCGGATGGAAAGAAGAGCACGTTCGCATCTGGGCTCAGCACTTACAGCGTGTACAACTTGGCCTTTAATGCAGTGGGCAATCTCTTTGTGTCAGATGAGGAGAGCCGCTCAATCCTTAAATTCACGCCGGATGGAAAGAAGAGCACCTTCGCCACTGGGTTTGACCCTTCCGGCATGGCGTTCGACGACAAGGGCAATCTCTTTGTGGCGGATCAAGAGCACTCGATCTTCAAATTCACGCCCGATGGAAACCGGAGCACATTTGCAAACGACTTGTCCACAGTCGGAGGCTCAGGTTTCAAAACTAACAGCATGGTCTTTGACCGTTCGGGCAATCTCTTTGAGTCAAACGATCGCGGCCAGTATGTTATTAAATTTAGTCCCGATGGAACAAAGAGCGCGTTCGCGTCTGGGGTCAGAGGGGGCTTGGCCTTTGACGGAGCGGGCAATCTCTTTGTGGCGGACCCGGACAGCCACTCGATCCTCAAATTCACACCTGATGGAACCAGTAGCAGCTTCGCAGTGGACGTGAGCTCGACTTCTCCTGACAAGAAATGGGAATTCGTCGGTGGGGGGCAACCGAGAATTCTAGAGGCAGGCACACACCAGGTGGTACTCGATCTTACCGAAGACCGCGGCCGCGGCGGGCTGGTTTGGGCGCCGGATTCAAAACGGTTTGCGTTCAGCTATAGTGTTCATGGCCACCGCGGATATACCTTTGAATCGGTCGCATTTTACGAACTGCGCGGCGACAAATGGGAAGAACTGGGTTCACTGTCGGACGACGTATCCGGGGGCAGCCAATTGGCGCACCTATTGAAAAAGCACCAGCCCAAGAAGTTTAACCCACGGGATTGCTCGTCGAACAGTGATGTTCTGGATTTTCGCGAGTGGACTGACGCCAGTACTGCAATCCTTTATGCGCCTTGTTATCGACCCGATTCTGAGAAAGTGAAGGCTGGGTTTCTGTTCACGCTAAAGTTCGACGCAGCTGGCAAGTGGAAGATCGTTAAAACACATCAAATGTCGGATGGGGAGATCGAAAAGAAAGATGCTGGAGAAGATGTTTCTGGATCGGCACAAACAACTGAACAGGAGGGGCTCAGTGCGGATGCGAGTTTTCGCGACGCGGATCGTCGCCTTAATGAAGTTTATAACGCACTGCGCGCCCGCCTTTCCCCATCAGAGCGCGACAGTTTAAAGAAGGAACAGCGCGCCTGGATTGATCGGCGGAACGCCGCGGTTCAAGTCGCCAAGGGAAATGCCGAGGGAAACACAACCGGTGCCGCCGATCGAGAAGGCACAAAAATGACTCTGGCTCGGGCGGCCGAGTTAGAAAAACGGCTGAAGAAAGCGAAGTAGATGTTCAAGGTTCATAGAGCGTTTACTGGACGAGGCCACGCCACGCGGGCGTACACGGCGTGTTTTTTCTAAAGCTATGAAACGTCTAAATAGATTACTTATCATCGTAACAATTGTCGGCCTGGCAACAATGTTGATCCCTGTCAGGCGACTCGAAGGCGACAGGATTACACAGATTTTATCTGCCTTTAATTGCAGATTTTTGGGGCCGAATTCTCGTTAGATGCTGTTGCGCACATCAGTAATCACCGCGTTACTCAAGCCGCTCGCCCCGCGATTTGTCGGGACGAAATCGTGCAAGGTTTTCCGGCTGGGCCAAGCGTTAGTACGGTTTCCGACCGAGCGTCAATGAATGTGAGACTGGCAGCTGTCACTACGATTCTAGTGCTTCTTTTGGGACCAATTAGGTTCGTTACCGGCGAGCAGTTCTTTCCAGATGTGATAACCACTAAGTCTGGCGAGAAGATCGAGGGACGCATTACAGCCGAGTCAGCCGAGAGCGTGACGGTGTCCATCGAAACGTCAACGGGTCGTCGTGATCGAGTGATTTCAAAATCGGATATCGATCACATTCTCCGAGGAGCCCCGGGCGAAAGGCCGACTCCAAAGCCGACAAAACTGAAACAGCTGAACGCGCCATCGCCCGACAAGAAATGGGATTACGTCAACGGCGATTATCCGGAGCTCCTCAACGCGAATACGAGTCGAATCGCCCTGGAATTTCCAGCCAACGGCGCATACTACTCAGCGCCCCTTTGGGCACCGGATTCAAGACGCTTCGCTGTCAATTATGGCCAGGGCGTCCGTGTGCATAACAGTTTGATCTACCAGTTAAGCGGCGGAGAATGGAAGGAGTTAACGACGCTCGGCGATGACGATCAGACTCTGGCGGCGGCGGACAAAAACATAAAGGCACAGCTAAAGGCAAAAGGTCTTCCCGAGAACATCTATCTTCGGCTAATACGGCAGAGCGTCCAATTACATCAATGGCTCGATCCAAGCACCGCGATCGTGTACGCCGATCTGGTCGAGAGGCCTGAGGGTGAAAATCAACCATTGGTGGCCCATTTCGTTTTGACACTAAAGTTCGACCCGGCTGGCGACTGGAAGATCATCAAAACTCACCGTTTGTCGCCACGCGAACGCAAAGAATAAACAGACTGAGTCTTTGGAGAAATTATGCAGCCATCTAACCCATCGATGAAACCAACCCAGCACTTTGTGCTAAGCTTTGTATTGATGCGCACGTCAGTTATCAAAGTGCTGGGTGGCTTATCTCTTTCTCGTTAGGCGGCGGAGCACATGAATGTGATTAGGTTATTACGAAGTGGAATCTTAGGGTCCGCCATTTTTTCCGCTCTCGGTCTGATTGCGGCTCAGCCTGCGGAAAGAAACGGAATCAACCTAGCTCGGTTCGACGTGTCTAAACTTCCCCGAGAGATGGTATCAGAATATCTGTCTCCAATGGAGTTTCGCATGCTGGGTTTCACAAAGAAAGGCTGGATCGTTTTGTGGGACAAAGATACGCGAACAGAAGCGGATAGCGGCTGTTATGTTGAAATGCATGTTTTGAATTTAACGAATGACAGCGATATCGATTCCGTCAATTCGGACAGCTGTGAAATTTCCGAGGAAAAGCGACAAAGGTTTATTGATCGTTGGCAGCCCAAGCTGAGCGCATCCAGTTCTCTTGAACGTTTTCCATTGTATGCAGAAGGTGACAAATTGATTGCTGAGGTTCGAGTACGAAAGGAGATGGAAGGCGAATTTGATGAATATTATGGCGATGTGTGGCTGGTATCAAAGGAGCGAGGTGAAAAAAAGATAGGAACGATCTCGGACCGGCGGAGTAATCCAAATTTCGCAGAGATCATTGGGTTCATTAGGAGTCCATTGGAGGAGCGAATAGCCGTTGTGGTTGGTTTTCCTTCTCGGACCCATGGCTCGACAAAGTTGGACCTGATCGCTTATCAGGTCATTGGCGTTCATTTGGGAGTTCGATTTTTGTCGCCGCATAGGCCGAATTCTCGTTAGAGCTGCGTATGAAACTACTCTTGGCCGTATTAGCACTAATCAGCGCGGGCCCAGCTGCCGCTGATTGCCCGAAGGCCGCAGATTGGGCACGCGCCTTCTACTCCGAGCACTATTTCTTTTATGCCGGCGCACCAGATCCTATCTTGCAGTTCACCACGCCAGCGTTCGGAGCGCTGCTCAAGAAGGAATGGGCATATTCGAAGGGAGAGGTCGGGCATATGGATTACGACCCTTGGCTTGGAGCCCAGGACGGAGAAATTGGCAAGCCGGTTCGCTTCTCCGTCGAAACGGAGTCGCCGGATATGGCAGTTGTCTCCATGTCATATCCGTACGTGCTTGACCCCAAGCGCCCGCCCGAACGGCACACGGCGCACTTGGTGTTGCGCAGACGAGAACACGAGTGCTGGCAACTTCACGATTTCATCACTCCGCTCGGCGAATCGCTATCATATGTGTACTCAGCTGCGCAACCCTAACCAAGCGCTGCGGCCGACGGCTACCCGTTGCGCGCTTACGTTTTTGTATGACTAAAACCTTGTGGAGATTTTCATTCTGTGCTCCCCGGTAGCCGCGGCTGAGCTTCTTCTCGTTAGGCCCATGCAGCAGCTCTCGCCAAAATCAACCTTACGAAACCATGTCGATAAAGCCAATACCTGAAGGATTCCATACTATTACTCCCTATCTATTCGCCCAAGGCGCATCGCGGCTGATCGAGTTCATTTCCGCAGCGTTCGAGGGTGAGTTGATCTTCCAGCAAAAGCGGCCAGATGGCGCAATCATGCACGCCACGATGCAAATCGGAGACTCGATGCTCATGCTGGCCGACCCGACCCCAGAGTTTGGGCCGATGCCCACCTCAATTTACCTGTATGTGGTGGATTGCGACACCGTCTATCATCGCGCGCTTGACTCCGGCGGAGTTTCTGTTTTTCCGATGATGACGTTGCCTTCCGGTGAGCGGTATGGCGGCATCAAAGATCCCTGCGGCAACATTTGGTGGCTTGCCACGCACGTCGAGGATGTTCCACCCGACGAGCAAGAACGGCGCTGGAAAGAATTCAAAATGCCCCGACTCGCAGTGGATGCTAACAAGGCCTAACCAGGCGATGCAGCGAACTGCGGACCTTCCTATGTTTAACCTTAACTATTCATGAAGTCACTCGTAGTTCGCGCGGTCGCTGATCTCGAGTCTCATTAGGCCTTACCGCGCGCATGACAACCGAACTACGGCTGCTTGCTGCCAGCGTCATCTTGGGTCTTGTGCACCTCATTGCTGCGTCACACCTTATCAGTTTTCAGCGAGGCTACCGCTGGACGGCCAGCAGCCGCGAAGAGCCGGTACCACCACTACGCGGCCTCGCCAACCGTGTCGATCAGGCGACAACGAATTTTCTGGAAACCTTTCCCTTGTTCGCGACTGTAGTCCTTGCAGCGCATATCACGAGTCGGAACAGCCTGCTTACGCTCTGGGGTGCGCACCTCTACTTCTGGGCTCGCGTAGGATATTTGCTCGCGGCGGCAGCCGGATACAGTCTTGTGCGTTCGGTTCTCTTCTGGAATACAGCGCTTACGGGTATATTGCTTTTCCTCATTGCGCTTCTCTGGTAGTCATATGAAAGGCTTGACCAATCGCTCGAGCCAATCCGCCTCAGGCGGACCGCCGGGCGCGTTTGATTTCATTAAACTGTTCTCGAAGTTTGCCGCGATCGCCGCCGCTAGCCGTGGCTTATGATGTTTTCTTTCCGCGAAAACACCCTTCGGGCTTCCCGTCCATGTCGCACTGCTTCCCGCGGGCTCCATTCTCTTTCTGGCAGGCCATCGGGGTTTTCCGTCCACCGGATCGTGGGAAAGGGCAATCTCTGGATCACTGAGTACGTGATTATCTACGAAGGCAAGCGCGTCTACACCGTGAGCATTATGGAGTTTCGGGATGGAAAAGTGTCACACGAAACCCAATACTTTGCGGACCCATTCAACGCCCCTGCTTGGCGCGCACAGTGGGTCGAAACGGTGCCGGTTGACAACATCTAACCATGCGATCCAGCGAACCGCGACCTGTCCTTACGCTTGCCTTCCGTGTTTTATAAAGTCACTTCTAACTCGCGCGGTCGCTGATCTTCTGTTTCGTTAGATCGTGAGTGCGCTGTTCGCAAAACCTGCCATCGGCGAAGTGGCGGGCGAAAAAAAATTGTCTAGAGCGGTCGACGGAGTGCACTTAACGTTTCCGGGTAAATGAAGGATGACGAGAAAACCAAGCCGCGCCTGGAGATCGCGCATGTCTTGTTCATCGATATCGTCGAGTATTCCAAGCTGCTGACCGATGAACAATCAGAAGCGCTTCAGGAGTTGAATCAGATTGTCCGCAATACCGAAGCAGTGCGTGAAGCAGAAGCAGCGGGGCATCTGATCATCTTGCCGACCGGCGACGGTATGGCCCTGGTCTTCACCGGTTCGGTGGAAAGGCCTGCCGAGTGCGCTTTGGAAGTCAGCCGGGCTCTGCGTGCGCAACCGAGCCTGCCGGTAAGGATGGGAATCCACAGTGGGCCGGTGCAGCACGTCAGGGATGCTAACACGCGCGAAAACATTTCCGGAGTAGGAATCAACATCGCGCGTCGGGTGATGGATTGCGGGGACGCAGGTCACATTCTGGTGAGCAAACGCTTCGCGGATGATCTGGCGCAGCATCGTCGTTGGCAGCGTTACCTGCATGAATTAGGTGATGTGGAAGTGAAACACGGAGTTGTTGTTTCGTTGGTCAACCTTTATGCCGAGACGATTGGCAATCCCGCGCCCCCGGCGTGTGTCGCCGGCTTACAACGCACGGCGCCTGGCGCCACCACCACGCGGAAAGGACTTTCTCCAGTTGCGAGCGCGACCTTTATCATCGCGGCGTTGCTCCTCGCACTTGCCATTGTGTCAGTGATTTTCGCGCCGGCGATCATGCGCTCGGTTGATAAGAACAGAGCGACGTCAGCACCTCAACCAAGCGCTACTGCGTTACCTTCGTTTAGCGATACCATTCAGAACGTGGTCAAACAAAGAATCACAGATGAGTTGCAGAAAGGCCTTTCCGGGAAGAGTAACGCACCTAAACCAAGCGTAGCCTCGACCCCGGGCAGTCAACCGACGCCCCCGCCGCCCCCGTAGTTCGAGCGCTGCATCTAACCAATCGATGAAGCCAACGGCCCCATTGCAAAAAAAGTTGACTCATTCGCTCCCGCTCATTCGGCCTTCGGCTCGCCCATCTATGTCGCTCCACTTCCCGCGGGCTCCATTCAGCGTGTTTGCGACGACACCCTGGATTTCATCCAGGTGCCCGACTTCCCTAGTACGATTAGTCTCTTCGCGCTCACGCACTCCCGCCGTATTGTTGTTCAACGCTAGCGGTGGCTTATGATGTTTTCTTCCCGCGAAAACACCCTTCGGGCTTCCCGTCCATGTCGCACCGCTTCCCGCAGGCTCCATTCTCTGTCTCGTTAGGTATGCGAGTCGCGATTCTCGGCAACTCTGGATCCGGCAAAAGCACCCTGGCAAAGAAACTTTCGGGCGATTCTTCGCTTCCGTCACTGGATCTCGATACGATCTACTGGGAGCCAGGCCAAGTCGCGATCGAACGCAAGACTTCGGATCGCGAGGCTGACCTACGCCGCTTCTGCTCCGATCACGACCACTGGGTTATCGAAGGTTCCTATGCTGACCTTATCGAAACGTCCTTTCCTTGGCGCCCCGAGCTAGTTTTGCTGCACCCAGGATGCGAGGTCTGTGTCCAAAACTGTCGCGACAGGCCACACGAGGCTCACAAGTACCCCACAAAAGAGGAGCAAGATCGGAGATTGAGTTTCCTACTTCAGTGGGTATCGGACTACTACGAGCGCGACGGACCAATGTCATTGAGAGGACATCTCGATCTCTTTGAGCGATACGATGGCGCAAAGCGAATTGTCACCGATCTCAATGACGCCTAACCACTCAGTCAAGCCAACCCAGCCACTTGCGTTACCCCCGCAGTGGAATCCAAGCCTTTGCTTCAAGTGGCTGGGTGGCTTATCTCTTTGACTCATGATCTTCCCAGCTCATTCGCCCTCTCAGGCTATCCCGTCCATCTCGCAAAGTCTCCATCTGCTCGATTCTCGTTAGATCCAAAGCCAGACACCACATGAAACGGCACTTGTAGCACGCAGAGATTTGAATGACCCAGTGGGAAATAATCGCTCAGATAATTGCGCGGAGAAGAGACTGTGGCATCGCATCGCTACTCGTTTTGGCCTGATCGTCACAGTCGCGCTTTTGACGGCGGCGAAACTAGCCGCGCAGCAAACGCCCTTCGCCGCCGGTCCGCGTTTACAGCCCGATAACGGCAGCGAGGAAGCAGCGGTCAAGCGAGTGGTCGACGGCATCATGCAGCCGTACTTGGCCCAAGGACAACGTAGCCTGCCCCGCGGCCGCACATGGAGCCGTTCTCCCAATGTGGGAGCGATCGTCGCGGTTTCAGACGCTTCCGCTCAGAAATACATGCCCGAGGGCTACACGCTCCAGGCGCAGCAGTTGACACCGTTGGAGCTGGCGGACTTCACCTCGGGAATGCCGGACGATCCGACCAACCTGCCGCGCTTGCTAGAACGGCGAAGCATCGATTACTACACGGTGAACGACTTTCTCACTTGGGGTTCGCGCTACGAACCGACAAGCCAATTGCCCGCGCCCTATCGCTACTCCAATGCCGGAATTGGGCTGCTGAGCTACCTGGTCGCGACCGCGACCGGCAAAAACTGGGAAGATCAGGTGAACTCCGAGATTCTCCAGCCGCTGGGCATGGCCGACACGACGCTGCGGCCCACGCCTGAACAGCAGAAGCGCCTGGCACAGGGACATAACCGCGCAGGCCAGGATGCGCCGCGCTGGCCGGTCTTCGCCTGGTATGCTGCGGGCGGCCTGCGCTCGACGGCACAGGACATGATCAGCTTTGGCGAGGCCTATCTCGGCCATAAGGAAGTGAACGGCAAAACGGCTTCTGCTGAATTGATCGAGGCGATGCAGCTCGCGCAGAAACCGATCTTTACCATGCCGAATGGCAACAAGCAGGCGATGGCCTGGGTGAACAATATCGGCGGAGGCAATCCCAACCTGCATCCGGTGATTATGAAGAACGGAGGAACGGCGGGGTTCGGCACTGGGATCGCGATTAATCCAACCAAGGACGCGGCGATCTTCATCGGCATGAACCAGGCCGGAGCTCAGCCAATCGCGAAAGGGGTTGAGATCCTGCGGCATCTCCCGTAGGGATCGGTTACTTTCTCGTTAGGCGGATTCCACCGTAGGAAACAAGCTGACCAATGATCTGATGAATGCTGAAACAATCAGGCAAGATATTCATCCGACGTCCGGTTCAGACCAGGATGGGCCGATCTGGGGCTATCATTTTGTGCCCAACCAACCAGCACGGTCAATCACTTCGGAGGAAGCCGTCCAGTTCTTGACTGCGCAGGGTCCCGCGGTACCGGCTGAATTCCTCTGGTTGCATTTTTCGCTTTCCAATGTCTCTTCCGAGCCTTGGCTACGGCGGTATCTCACCTTGCCCGATACCTTTTACGAATCGTTGCATAGCGACGTAGACTCCACTCATTTGGAGCAGGACGCAGACTCACTGGTGGCTCGTATCCACGATGTGCTTTTTGATTTCACCTTTGACGCGCCGATTGCGACCACCAGTCTTTGCGTAAAGCCGCGCGTGCTAGTAAGCGCGCACGTCCGGCCCTGGCGCTCGATTGACCAACTTCGGACAGAGGTGCAAGCGGGCCAAGTCTTTTGCTCGCCAATTGAAGTTCTGTCGCGTTTGTTGCGAGATCAGGCCCGTGTGTTGGGTGGCATTGTGCGGAAGTCCACCAAGCGAGTGGCCCCAATGGAAGAGCGATTGCTGGCCAAGCACGTTTCCGTCAGTCGCAGCGAATTAGGTTCTCTGCGGCGGATGTTGGTTCGACTCCAACGGCTTTTGGCCCCGGAACCGGCTGCATTCTTTCGCCTTCTTAGTCGGCCTCCTGAATGGATTGCAGAAGAAGAGCTTCAGAACCTGCAACAAGCCGCAGAGAAGTTCTCCACCGCCATCAACGACACAGCGGCCCTGGTTGAGCGGGTCAAACAGCTTCAGGAAGAATTGGCCGCCTTTGTCAATGAGCAGACCAATCGCACTCTGTTTGTGTTAACGTTAGTAACTGTGCTGGCCTTGCCGATCAACCTGGTGGCGGGCTTGTTTGGCATGAACGTAGGTGGTATTCCTCTAGCTCAACACCCGTACGGTTTCTTTTTGGTCGTGGGCCCCCTGCTGGTCGCGACAGCGCTGCTGGCGTATTGGGGATTGGGCAGACGCCGTGACTAAGAATTTCGGTAGACTCGCCTTGGAAGTCGTAAGTGTTGGGCGATGTATAGCAAACCATCTAACCGGATCATACAACTAACGGCTACCCGGCGTGGGTTTACTTTTTTGATGAGTAAAGCATCATCAGCTTTCAGTTCGGCCACGGTGGCTGATCTTGTTCTCGTTAGGCCGAACATTTGAATCGATATGCGTGGAGTTCAGATTAGCTACCTAATTGAGCGCCCAGAATACATCCCGCAGTTGGCGCAGTGGCTATTTGAGCAGTGGGATTCTATTCTTGGCGAAAAAACCCCTGAGGCTCGAATCAAGAAACTAAAGGCGCACATGAATCGAGATCAGTTGCCTATTGCCTGGGTTGCGCATGCGAACGGACAACTTCTAGGAACTGCCGCCCTTCGTGTCCACGATCTTGAGGGACGCGAAGACCTGACTCCCTGGCTCGGCGGGGTATTTGTTAATTCGCATTTTCGCCGCCAGGGTATTGGTGCCGCACTCTGTGCCACCGTCGAGGACGAGGCTCGGTCGCGAGAAATAAGCACGCTGTATTTGTTCACGCTCGACAAGCAGGCATGGTATTCACGCCTAGGCTGGACAGTACTTGGCCCGTGTGTTTGGCACGAACGGTCCGGTGAAATAATGTGCAAGCACCTGCAAATCGTCTAACGAATCGATCGGGTTTCTTTTGGAGCTTGGATCGTTGCTGTCTTGCAGCGCGGGCTGCGCGGTGATTTCAGGCGCGCACTAGAAGCAGCGCTCTCGTCCTCGACTGCAGGCCTGGGTCTGAAATTGTTGCTCGTATCACGTCGGAGCTCCCGCTAAAACAGGTTTCTATGGCTCTGCTTTTATTGGGTCCTCCCCAGGCGAGGAAACGGATTGGATCCAAGATTTACCTGTTCAAAGACGCAATTATTAGGCCGAATTCTCGTTAGGCGCACGAATCACTCGACTTATGCCCAGCAATCGCTCGATGCCTCCAGGTCCCGTAATCCCAGAACTCCCCTACGCCGATGTCCCCGTCGCTGCGCGTTGGCTGTGCAGCGCTTTTGGTTTTAGGGAGCGATTGCGAATCGGCAGCCATCGCATTCAGCTGCATGTCGGCGCGGGTGCCATCGTCGTGGTAGAAGGGAGTGCGACGCCAGATGCCTCCGGTTGTCGGGTCATGGTGCCGGTGGCCGACGTGGACGCGCACTACGCCAAGGCTGTCGCTGCTGGGGCTCGCACCCTGGGCGAACCGACCACATATCCGTTTGGAGAGCGACAGTATTCGGCACTGGACTTGGGCGGGCATCGCTGGACCTTCTCGCAGTCAGTGGCAGACAGTGATCCGGCCTCGTGGGGCGGGGAGTTGGTCAACCTTTAGCGCCCGGAAGGTTTGTGTGGGCTACCTAATCGCGTAGGGGACGAGAAAAATAGAAGCCGACAATGGGAACAAGGACGATCGCCGTGCTGGTCACCATTGCCTTCAGCGTGATCGGCGTGCTGGGTGACTACTTCCTCAAGCTCGCCAGCGGGCGCGAGCAACCGCTGCGGACGGGTTGGTTTTACCTTGGCTTCGCCCTCTACGCCTCGACCGCGTTCGGCTGGGTGTTCGTAATGAAGCACCTGAAGCTGGCCACCATCAGCGTTCTCTACTCTGTCTCCCTGGTGCTGCTTCTCACCGCCATCGGCGTTGTGCTGTTCCGGGAGTCATTGAACTACTTTGAGGTGATCGGAATCGTGTTAGCGCTGGTCTCGCTCGTGCTGTTGATGCGCTTCTCCTAGCGACCCACCCTTAAGTAATGCCTTCGCAAAAACCTAATCACTGGCTGAAGCCAACCCAGCCAGTTGTGTCACGAGCGCGGCGAAAGTCGAATCTTTGCTTCACGTCGCTGGGTGGCCTATCTCTTTCCCGTCGGGCTTCACAGGAGGTTCGCAGATGAAAATGAATGCATTGTTTCTCGTGCTTAGCCTTGCGATCGCGTACTGTCCGGCACAGGGCCTCACTCAAACAGTCAACCCGCAGGAAGCAGCAATGAAAGCGACCTACCTCGTCGTCTATCGGCCGGGTCCGGCATGGTTGACTGGAAAATCGGTAATGGAGCAGCCACTTAAAGAGCACGGAAAGTACATGCTGAGCCTTTACATCAAAGGTTCCATGAAACTAGCGGGTCCCCTTACTGACAATGCAGGTGGAGCCGTCTTGCTGGAAGTTTCTGACGAGGCAGAGGCGAAGGCGATAGTGGCGAACGACCCGGCGGTAAAGTCCGGAATTTTTGTATACGAAATGCATCCTTGGAAACTGCAGCCATGGGACGAGTTAGCGAAGAAAGCGAAAGGCGCCGGCCAGACTCCCCGTCCGGCGGCCGACAGATGAATTTCGGTATTGGACAGACGGTGACAAACAAGCCTAAGAGCGCTAGTCCTCCGAACGTGGAGTCGGACGTGGCCAACCTCGGTTTCGTTCGGCCGCCCCTCATTTATCTAGTTTCACTCGCCGTGGGGTTGTTGATCCAGCTGGTGATACCGCTTCCTGTCCTTCCTCGAATCCTTGCCATCCCTCTCGGGGCGTTTCTGGTGGTGCTTGCCATACCGCTGGTCTCGTACTCAGTTGAAAAATTCCGGGCAGCTGGCACGCCCGTACCCGCGCGAAAGCCCACCACCACGATCGTACGCACCGGACCTTATCGATTCAGCCGCAACCCGATCTATTTAGCCTTCTCGTTATTACAGCTCGGTATCGCGATCTGGATCAACAGCGTGTGGCTGCTGGTCACGCTCGTTGGGGCGCTAGCGCTCATGCACTATGTCGTCATACCGAGGGAAGAGCAGTACCTGGAACGGAAGTTCGGAGCGCAGTACTTGGACTATAAGACCTCCGTGCGCCGCTGGCTATAGAGATCATGAGAACGTCCGTTGCAATCTTGGCGATGTTGTTATCCACCAATTTCGCACGCTGCGCGGACGCTGACCGCAAGCAACCCGATGAGGACTCCTTGCGAAGCTACATGGTTGGAGAATATGATCTCATCGGACGCAAGCCTGATTCGACTGCGACTTACACCGGACACCTAACGCTTCGAGAAGAGAACGGAGTCCTACAAGTCACACGAACGATTGACGGTAAGACGGACAAATGCGTTGCTCGATTCGATACCGTCGCAGGCGACGATCGTATTCCAGTGCTAAGAATGCATTTTCATCTCGACGGCGTGGAATATGATGCCACTTACCGCTGGCAATCTGATCCCGACAATTATCCACGGTTTACCGGCTACGTTTATCTTGCCGACACCAAATCGCCTGGACTCGAAGCGGTTTTTCCAATCCACCGATAGCCCCAACGTGTTCCGAACGTGAAAAGTGGGTTATGATTTTTTGATCTTTTCGTTAGCGCAATGTGATGCGCGTCACTATGAAGCCTGGTTCGACCATGCGTGTAGCTCGGCCGACTGATAATCTGGCCGCGATTGCCGAGATGTATGCGAAGGGCCTTGGGTTCACTGTGCTTGCCGAATTTAAAGATCACCGCGGTTTTGACGGCGTTATTCTCGGTCATCCCAGGCAGCCCTACCACATCGAATTCACCTCTCAACGAGAACACCAAGTCGGCAAAGCTCCGACCCAGGATCATCTGCTGATCTTCTACGTTCCCAATAAGGACGAGTGGGAAGCAGGGTGTGCACAAATGGTATCAGCCGGATTTCGCAACGTGCCGTCATACAATCCGTATTGGGACCCGCAGGGCAGGACGTTCGAAGATATCGATGGCTATCGAGTAGTCTTACAGAATGCGGCGTGGAATAAGTGAGGTAGACAATCTTGTCTGCCCTCGTTGACGTCCATCGCAGGCAGGATTGCCTGCGCCACTGACGCTATTTCGGCGAGCGCGAATCGGCGTGCGTTTTGACGTCGCGCCTTTGCTTGTCCACCACGCGACGCAGTTCGCGCTCCATCGTTTTGAATGCGTCGTGGATCACCTTGTTGAGCGGTTGGTGTGAGCCATTGTCCATCTGCTTCTCGTCAGCAACCAGCTCGTGCCCTCGCGACACGGTCACATCGATTCGGCACCGGTACGGATTACCTTTTTGATGAGTGTGATTGGTTTGCTCAATCGCCACGTCACAGCGATTGATATGATCGCAAAATTTTTCCAGTCGCGCGGCATAATCCAAAACGAGATTGTCGATCTGGTCAGATTTTTCCAGACCCCGATACGAGATCTTAACAGGCAGTTGCATAGGTCATAAGATTTTAAACTCCGACGAAACTGGCGCGCGATAAAAAAACGCGATGTCATCCCGAGCCGCGCAGACGGCGAGGGACCTCCCAATCGAAGCGATGAGGGCCGTGGGCTGATTGCGTAATCCATGAGTCTGTGTGAGGTCCCTCACGTCGTTCGGGATGACGGTTAGCGTGCGCATGGACTATTCACATTTGCTGCAGTGAACGAAATCGCGAAACGAGTTTCGCCGGTTCCACTTTTACCAAATCCGATTTCACGTGTTCGACGATCCGGTCGCGCACCGGCGGAGGCAGAAGATCGACAATCGCCCCGTGAATTTCAGCCGGCGCGGCAAACGACCATCCCTCTTTTTCATTAAGCGAAACAATTTTCGTAATTTGATCGGCGAGCTCCTTATGAATGCGCCGGTCCATTTCTGTTGCCAAATGTGTTCGTTCGGCAATGGACCCCGGCCCGTGATGAGTCCCCGCGCCGTTGGTCACAGGAAACCGCCCAGCCAAATCGCTTACTTTGTCCACTAACCTTCCGTGCGCATCGGTGATGTCGAATGCCTGCACCAATTGCAGGCTCGGTCCGCGCGTTGGCGTCTCGTTCACCCGATATGCTTTTAAGCTCCCTCGATCAGTGACGATGATAAGCGAACTCGGTGTCATGACGAATCACTGACCAAAAAATTTGGCCGCGCGCATCAAAATATGCGCTCTACATCTCTATAGACTAATTCGTTTCTGGCAACAAGATTGCGTTGCCGAATTTCTCTGCCGCACAACGCGCTACTCGCGACGGGCGCGCTCTTCTTCTGCGCTGAGCGGAGGAAACTCGACGCGACGTTTCTTCCAGGATTCCTCGCGGGCCTGAGCTTGCGTTCCGCTTACGAGCTGGAGCAGGCAGATGGCGCGACCGCCAAGATCGACGTCGTCGCCCGAAGCGAATTTTTTTGGCTCAGTGAGGAAACCGTTTGCGTCCATTGTGTCGAGAATCAATTGCCACTTGAGATGCTCCTGCCCGGGCAGGACAAAGGGGATCGGTTCGTAATGCGCATTGATCAGCAGCAGAAATGTTTCGTCACGGATCGGCTCGCCTTCGAAACTGAGAACGTCGCTGGTATCGCCACTCAGCAGCATCCCAACACACCGAATGAATGGCGACGCCCATTCTTCGTCGCTCATCTCGCTCCCACCCGGATTGAACCACATCGCGTCGCGAATCTCAGACCCGCGTATCCGGCGACCCTGAAGAAACTTCGACCGACGAAACACCGGGTGCGCGTGGCGGAATCCAATCAGCTTTCGCGTGAACTCCAGAAACTGATTTTGCTTTTCGTCGTGCGTCCAATTGAACCAGCTGATCTCATTGTCCTGACAATAAGCATTGTTATTGCCTGTCTGTGATCGTCCCCACTCATCTCCGCCAGTGAGCATCGGCACGCCCTGTGAAAGAAAAAGCGTGGTCAGAAAATTCCGCCGCTGTCGTTCGCGCAACGCGTTGATCTGCGGATCTTGGGTTGGACCTTCCGAGCCGCAATTCCACGAGAGATTATTATTGTCGCCGTCTTTGTTTCCGTCGCCGTTCGCTTCGTTGTGCTTGTCGTGGTAGCTGACCAGGTCGTTCAGAGTGAAACCATCGTGCGCGGTGACAAAATTAATACTGGCGTACGGTCGCCGGCCATTATGCTGGTATAGATCGGGACTGCCTGTGAGCCGGTAACCCATCTCGCCGATTCGGCCTTCATCGCCTTTCCAAAAACTGCGAACGGCGTCGCGATATTTCCCATTCCATTCCGACCACGGCGCAGGAAAATTTCCAACTTGATAGCCGCTCTCGCCGACGTCCCACGGTTCCGCGATAAGTTTCACGTTCGAAAGAATCGGGTCCTGCTGGATAACCTGAAGGAAAGGATGCAGCATGTTTACGCCGTCACGATTGCGCACCAGCGTGGCCGCCAGATCGAAACGAAATCCGTCCACGTGCATTTCCACGACCCAATAACGCAGGCTGTCGATCACCAGCTGCAGCACGCGTGGATGGAGCAAATTCAGTGTGTTCCCGGTGCCGGTGAAATCCAGATAGAAACGCGGATTGTCCGGATGCAACCGGTAGTATGCGGCGTCGTCGATTCCGCGAAAGCACAAAGTGGGACCAAGATGATTTCCTTCGCCAGTATGATTATAAACCACATCGAGAATCACCTCGATCCCGGCGGCATGAAGACTGCGCACCATGGATTTAAATTCGGAGATTTGTTCGCCCATTTGCCCGGCGCTGGAGTACTGCGCATGCGGCGCAAAAAATCCGATCGTATTGTAACCCCAGTAATTCGTCAGGCCGCGATCGATTAAGACCTTGTCGTCAATGTGCGCATGCACTGGCAATAGCTCGACCGCCGTCACGCCGAGCTTTTTGAAATAATCAATGGCTGCCGCGGTGCCAAGGGCGGCGTAAGTGCCGCGCAGTCGTTCTGGCACGTCGGGCCAAAGCTTGCTGAAGCCTTTCACGTGCACCTCATAGATCACAGAATTGTGCAACGGCGTACCGAGCTTTTGATCGCCCTGCCAGTCGAACCCGGTGTCGATGACCACCGACTTTGACACGCCCCACGCATCATCGCGAAAGTCCTGAGTCAAATCTTCCTTCTCGCCTCCGATGACGTAACCGAACATTTCATCGGCCCAGCTCACCTCTCCGGCGATCGCCTTTGCGTACGGGTCGAGAAGCAGTTTCGAGCTGTTGAAGCGCAGCCCGTGCTGCGGATCGTACGGACCCGAAACGCGGAACCCGTACAACTGTCCTGGACGCACATCCGGCAAAAACACGTGCCAAACCTGATCGGTGTGTTCGGTGACCGGGATACGAATGTTTTCTTCCGTGGCCTCGATGCTGTCGAACAAGCAAAGCTCAACACCCGCAGCGTGTTCGGAAAAGATGGCAAAATTGACACCGTTCCCCATCCACGTCGCGCCCAGAGGATAGGGGTAACCGAGAAAAGTCCGTACCGAAGTCATAAACGCGCCGCGCATTTATCCGGCATCGAATCCGCATTGGCAATCTCCAACTCGGGACGCACGCAACATTCGCGCTAATGTTGCATTTGTGGCCAAGTCATTAAGATCACCGCTGTGATTGGCAAAGTCATTGTGACAGTCGTGATATCGGTCGCCGTCTGCGCCTTGGCCCTCTACTTCTACGCGCATCACAATTGGCATCCGTTACCCGCGGGAACAACCATCGATCGGATTCTCGTGGAAAAATCAGCGAAACGATTGTCGATCTTTCGCCACGGCAACCAGATCAAGCGTTATCGAATCGCGTTGGGTCGGAACCCAGTGGGCGCGAAGCAGGAAGAAGGCGACATGAAAACACCGGAAGGAATCTACAAAATCGATAGCCGAAATCCGCAAAGCGGCTTTCACCTCGCGCTGCACATTTCTTATCCGTCAGATGAAGACAACCAACGAGCTGCCGCACGCGGCGTCTCAGCCGGTTTTGACATTATGGTTCACGGAATTCAAAACGGACGCGGCTGGATTGGTGCGTTTCATCGTTGGAAAAATTGGACTGCGGGTTGCATCGCGCTCACCGACGAAGAGATCGAGGAACTCTGGCGTGTAACGCCGGATGGGACGATGATCGAGATTCGCCCGTGACTGTCACGGCGAATATCGCCGATCAACGCAGAGCTGTAGCCGGGGTTGGTGACCCCGGCCGGCATTACCGATGCCGGCTACAACGGTGCGTCTTACAAATCCTGCAGGGCACGCATCGCTTTTTCTACATCCGATGGCCGCAGAACGATCAGACCTTTTTCCACTGCGAGGCCGCCGGCGAGATATGCGTATTCTATATTAACCTCGGCTTCTGCTAGACGCTCGGCGATCTTCGCCAGGACGCCTGGTCGGCTTGTTGTTTCGATAATCAGGACTTCGGTCTCTAGCGCCAGTGTTCCCGCCTCGCCCAGAAGCATGAGCGCCTTGGTTGGATCACTTACTACCATGCGCACCACTGTGTGATCAACGGTGTCGGATGTAGCCAACGCGTGGATGTTAATTTCTGCTTTGGCCAGCGCTTCACACACGCGCGCAAGCGCCCCGGGACGATTTGCAAGAAAGACTGCGAGTTGGGTGGCCGTTTCGATCGAGAGCGATGGGTTCATGCTGCTCTCAACGTGATGCCGGGAATGGCTTCTGACAACTCGGGAAAATCCGGAGACGTGATTCTGCTCTCATCCTAAGCCACTACGAATTTCCGACGGCAACCGGCACGTCGCGCAACGTTATCTGCCAATTATGGATTTAAAGACCACTTCGAAAGAATTCGCTAGTCCCGACAATCTCGGGATTGTCGATCCAGAGATGGCTACCATTACTGAACCTCGTTCAGTGAAGTCGCGGACTCCGCGGCGGACTATCGGTTTTGTTACGGCATCGTCCATCGTTATCGCCAACATTATCGGCACGGGCATATTCACCAGCCTGGGCTTTCAACTGACAGATATTCAGTCGGGATTTCCGCTGCTCATGCTTTGGATCATTGGCGGAATCACGGCCCTTTGTGGCGCGCTTTGTTACGGCGAACTCAGCGCCGCGTTGCCGCGCTCCGGAGGCGAATACCATTTTCTATCGAAGATCTATCATCCCGCGCTCGGATTCATGGCGGGATTCGTTTCCGCTACCGTCGGGTTTGCTGCGCCGATCGCCCTCGCCGCCATGGCGTTTGGGAAATATTTCGTCGGAGTGTTCGGCGTTGGCTCGCCGGTGCTTCTATCATTTGTCGTTGTCTGGGCGGTCACGGCTTTTCATCTTCGAAATCTGCAGATTGGCAGTGCGTTTCAGAATCTCTGGACGATCGTGAAACTGCTCTTGATTGGAGCGTTCATCACAGCTGGGTTTCTCGTCGAACCAAAACAGGAGATCACGTTTTTGCCGCAGCCCGGCGACACGACGTCGATCTTTCGTGGCGCGTTCGCGGTCGCGCTTGTCTACGTCATGTATTCCTATTCGGGCTGGAATGCATCGAGTTACATCATCGGTGAAGTTAAAAAACCCGAGAAGAACGTTCCGCGCTCGCTTCTCGCGGGAACGCTTATTGTCATTGCGGCCTACGTTCTTCTGAACGCGATTTTTCTCGCCACGACTCCACAGGAGGAAATGCGAGGCCAAATCGAAGTCGGCCTAATCGCGGGCAAACATATCTTCGGAGCAAGCGGCGGGCAGGTTGCCGGGGCGGTCATTTGTCTCGGCTTGGTTTCCGCGATCAGTTCAATGACATGGATCGGGCCGCGTGTCAGCATGTCGATGGGCGAAGATCATTGGTTGCTGCGCATGCTTGGCCGCAAGAATCCTCACGGCATTCCGACCAACGCCATTGTGCTGCAGTTGCTCATCGTGAATATGCTTCTGCTCACGCGCAGCTTTGAAAGCGTGGTGCAATACACTCAATTTAGCTTGTTGCTCTGCTCGCTGTTCACGGTGGTGGGCGTGATGGTGTTGCGCGCTACCCGTCCGGAAATCGCCCGCCCTTACCGGGTGTGGGCTTACCCGCTGCCCCCGATTATCTTCAGCGTCATCACGCTCTGGATGATGTTTTATCTGTTGCGCTGGAAGACCATCGAATCGCTGGCGGGACTCGCCACCGCGGTTATTGGTCTGCTCCTCTATTTTCTCGCGGGAAAGCGGCCGCAACGCCCCGCATAAAAATGCAGTTCAACAAATGACACCAGGTTTCCATACGTTCGACTGGCACAGGAGTAATTATCGCACCTTGAGAAGGGAGATGAGAGATCCTGTCCGAGGAAACAGGTTAAAGAGCGGCATCGAATTGTTGACAACGATGGTGCTCGCAACTGCGTTCAGCGTTTCGGCGCAGGAGAGTCCCCAGATCGCGCCGCGGGCGATTCCTGTGGCTCCGTCAAATGCCGGACCTAATGATATCGCGCGCTTCCTTGCTGGAATGCCTGTGCCGGAGAATTCTCCGCTTGCGCCACTCACGCGCGATCCGGCGTGGCAGGCGCATTCCGCGTTTTTTGAGGGGGAGTTCACCAAGCTCTACCAGCGTCAACTCCAAAAGCTGCACGCGTGGACAGACACTAATCTTCCCGAGTTAACACAGCCGACTCCGGTCGCATTTTACATGTTCAGCGGCCCGGATTTTTTGTACGTCGATCAATTTTTTCCCAACGCCTCGGTGTACGTCCTTTGCGGAAAGGAATCAATGGGTCCGCCGCCTGATCCGTTGCGCATCCTGAACCTCTCCGGCGCGCTGGGAAATCTGGAAAACGCAATGAGGTCGTCGTTGAACACGACATACTTCATCACCAAGAACATGAAGGTCGATCTGCAACAGCAGAACCTCAATGGTGTGCTGCCGATTCTCTACGTGTTTATCGCACGCGGCGATAAGTCGATAACGAACGTCGCGTTTGGCTCGCTCAACAGCAACGGCGCATTCGAAGAATTCGCGCCGGGGAAAAAAGGGGGCAGCACTCCTGGAGTGCGAATCCGTTATACGGACAATCAATCGGGCAATTCACAAACCTTGTATTATTTCACCACCGATATTTCTGATGGCGGCATCAAGTCCGCGCCGGGTTTCTTGAAATTTTGTCAACGACTTGGGACCGGTTCGAGTTTTCTGAAGTCTTCTTCGTATCTGATGTTCGAGCAGGGCTTCGCAACCATCCGCAATTTCATCCTCGACCATAGCAATCGAATCGTGCAGGACGATTCCGGAATTCCTCTGGCTTATTTCGATCCAAACAAATGGAACCTGCGTCTTTTTGGCGTTTACCTCGGCCCGATCGATCTCTTCAAACAACATTACCAGCCCAGGCTTCAGGAAATTTTTCGGCAAGGCAATCCGCCTCCGCTCGATTTCGGGTTCGGTTATCGCTGGAACTACAAGGAAGCCAATTTAATCGTGGCGCAACGGAAGTGAATCTTGCTTCGATTATCATTCCGAGTCCTTCGACTCCGCTCAGGACAGGCTTCGTCGAGGAATCTCTGTTTCTCTCTGGGAGTGGATTCCAGAAACATCTAGAGATGTCTCGACTTCGCTCGACATGACAGAAAGGCGAACCCTGACTGCTAGAACCGGCGAAACCACGAATAGGGAAAATCGTCTCCCGGGCAATCGGTCGGCCAACGCGGTGGATTCATTTCACGGTGTGGCCGCACAGGAATCGCGCCCCTGTCGGTCTTACCGCAACGATCTCGCAAATAGCGGATGAGTTCCTCGCATGCGTCAAGCTGCGCACGGGTTGGCTGGCTACGATTGAAATCGCCGACCAGACAAATGCCGAGCGATATGTTGTTCAGATAATCGCTGTGCACGTGCCCGCCGTTGATCTGGCGGCGCCAGCGATCGCCTACTTCAATCTGGCCGTTTCCCGTGGAAGTGCCGTTCCCGATCACAAAATGATAGGCGAGACCGTTCTGCATCCGGCGCACGTGCCGGTGATAATAATCGAAGACACGCGCGTTCCCCTGCCGTGTGCCGCTATTATGCACTACAATAAATTGCCAGCGACGCCGTTTCACCGGCGCGCGTCGGATCGCGTCGATCACGGATCGCGTTAGATAACGATAGTTTCCCGAACTGCGAGACCAGGGCCAGAAGCCCCTTTTCGGCGGCGGCGATGGCGGAGGCTCGAGACCCTGGTCCTCTTCCAGGCCAGATTTTTCGATCACGACCTGAGCGCGCTCGCCGCTTGGAGCACGCGGAGCTTTTGACTGAGGGAGAAGCGCCGGTGTCGGCGCCGCAGACTCGGGAGCTTTCGGTACCGGGGTTGCGCGCTCTGACGCCGTAGCGCGCTCTTCTGAAGGGGGCGGTGTCTTTTCCGGCTTTGGTGTTTCCTCTTCTTTTCCCGTCGATTTGGATTTCCCCTGCTTTTTCGGTTTGCGCGAAACCTCCTTGGATTTCTTTTTCGCGGATTTCGGTTTTGGCGTAGGCGTGTGGCGCCGCTTTGATTTTGCTGAAGAGGTGCGTTCAGGCGTCTCGCGCGGCGTGGGCGCTGGGGTCGCCTCTTCCTCTTCGCCAGATTCTGGCTTTGTCTTGCGGGGGCGCGGTGATTCCCGCCGGTCTTGTGATTCGCTATTGTCGCTGACCGACTCTTCCTTCGCTGTCTTTGCCTTGCGGATTGGCGTTGGCGATTTTTTTTCTGAAGGGTCTGTTTTCTCTTGCGGCTCGTCGTTTGCTAATTTTGCGTGGGGAATCGCGGTTGGTGCTTTTTCCGGGGTCGCGGACCCGCCTGCATCGCTATGCGAAGCATTGCGGGCAGGATCCTGGTGTTTTTTTCCCGATTTATCCCTCGACGCTTTTGCTACCGGGCTCGGAGATTTTTTTGGTTTTGGAGACGGCGAAGAATGCGCCTCGCTCTGCGAGGACTCCTCGTGTCGGCTTTTTTCTTCGGCATCGACTTGCGCACAGAGGAGCCTCCCAAGGATTACGGCAGAAACGAACGCAGTTGTGAGCCAAAGGCGAAAGGGCGCCACTGCGACGGAGCGTAACAGAGCGCGCGAAGCGATCAACGGAATCGTTAAAAAAAGTTAAAACGCCACAAAGTTAAAAAGGCAATCTCCCATTCCTTTTTAATGATTTAATTTTTTAACTCATTAACTCGTCGCCGCAGGCTCGGGCGCAGCAGGCGCAGCGACGCGCATTTTTTCGCCTTCACGCCGAAGAATGGCGTTTAACTTACCGCCCAGCAATAGCAACAGACAGGTCAGATACATCCACGTAAGCAATACAACGATTGACGCCAGCGCCAGATACGTCGGGTTGTAACGGTCATACCGCGCCACATAAAGCTGAAAAAGTTTCGTCGCGATGATCCAACCAACCGAAAAGAAAATCGCGCCGGGCAAAGCCTGGCGGACGGTTAAATAATTTTCCGGTGTCAGGAGATACAGTGCGAGGGCGAGAATGACCAGCGCTACAAAGGTAAACGGCAGATTGAGCGTCGTGATCCATGCTTGCAGCGGGAAGGCCAGTTGAAAATTGACTTCCGCAAGACCGGCCAGCCGTTCACCAAAGACGATCGCGTTGAAGCAGAACACGATGATGATCCCAAACCAAAACAGCATGAAAAATGAGATGATATATTTGGACCACCAATGCGGATCTTCCCGCATTCCATACGTATGGCTGAGAGCGCGCGAGGTCGTCGCGATGAAGACAGTCCCGAAATAAATTCCGAGAATGATGCCCGCGTTCGCGAGCAGGCCGCTCGAGCCTGTCACCACCACATTTGCCATCGTAGAATCGAGAATGTCCTGCACTTTTGGATCCGGCGGCATGAAGCTTTTCAAGAGAAGAAACATCCGATGCAATTTGGTCGGATCGGTGCCGAACAAACCCAGCAGATGCCAGAGAAAAAGCGATCCGGGGGCCAGCGCAAAGAGAAGCAGATACGCCATCTGTGCGGCCAGTCCGGTTGTGGTATCGGTCGCTGTTTCCCAAACCAGACGGCGCAGTACCCGCCAGACGAATCCGAGGTATTTCATCTTCACCGAGAGTTTACTTTGCCGGACATAAATATCCATTAAACTCGCTCCACTTGTCATGTTGAGCGAAGCGAAACATCTCTGATTATTTCCACCGTATGCGTAGCCACGACTACTGGGTTTATATTTTCACCTATAGGCGGGACGCCAGAATGATCCGAGATTCTTCTCCCGCGACTGCGGGATCAGAATGACGTTACGAAATGGCTCGCGAGCGCGACCCTGACACTTCGTGAAAAAACGAATATTGATCCTCACGGCAAGCTTCGGGGAAGGTCACAACAGCGCTGCGCGTGGAATTCGCGATGGTCTCGCGCGCGTCGCCGCGGAAGGAACGGAGGTAGAATTGCACGATTTGTTTGCCGAAGCCTATGGGCCGGTGAACGAGCTGGTGCGAAAAAGCTATTTGGCGGTCGTCAATTTCGCGCCTGGCGCATGGGGGGCCGTTTATCGCTGGCTCGACGCCAAGAAGGATTTCGATGTAGAGTTCGCGCGTTTTTCGCGGTTCGAGGATCACTTCGCCGCATTGCTCGAGCGCTTTCAACCAGACGTGATGATTTGCACCTTCCCGGCTTATCCGAACATGCTCCGACGAATTCAGGAACGAAACTCCGACTGCTCACTGCCTTGCAAAATTGTCGTTGTAGTCACGGATTCAATTACCATTAACGCAGTCTGGTATCGGTGTGCCGCCGATTATTTCCTCGTCGCCAACGAGCAAAGTGCCTCTGTCTTGCGAGCAGCCGGAGTCGCCGCGGAAAAAATCAAGGTGTTTGGATTTCCTGTAAGTCCAAAATTTGTCGATTCTCCACGGTCGAATCGCGTTTTACCTCCGCGCAACTCTGAGCGCCGTGTTTTATACATGATACATGCGGCCACTCGTGGCGCACCGGAACTGGCGCACCGCCTCGCCGAGCTGGGTGTCGATCTCACCGTGACCATTGGCCGTGCCGATACACTCATGCCCGAGATCGAAGCCGCGACCGGGAACAAGGCAAAGGTCATTGGCTGGACTGATGATCTTCCCCGCATGCTTCACGAGAGCCATTTGCTCATCGGAAAAGCCGGAGGCGCGACGGTGCAGGAAACGATTGCTGCCGCCTGTCCGATGATCATCAATTACGTCGTCGCCGGCCAGGAGGAAGGCAACGCCCGGCTGATCGTCGAGACGAATTCGGGTGTGATCGCAGATTCGACACGAGAAGTCATCGCACAGGTACAGCGCGCGTTTGCTGACGACGCAAAACAATGGCGCGAATGGTCTGTGAATATCAGCAAGCTTAGCCGACCGCGCGCTGCGCTCGATATCGCCGGGTTTTTACTGTCCCTATAGTCCTTTGAACCACGAATAGACACGAATAACCGGTGTGCTGAAGCCTCGGGTTAGCGAGAGAAAACTTCCTGACTGCCACTGAATGTTCGCAACACTTCCAATTCTGGTGAGAGAACGACCAAATCCGCGTCTGCATTCACCTTCAGAGAGCCTTTGGCTTCAAGGCCGATAGCACGCGCAGGATTTTCCGTGGCCATCATGACGGCTTCGTGCAGCGGAACGTTTACTTTCATCACCATTGTGCGCACAAGATCGATCATGCGCGAGGCGCTGCCCGCGAGTGCAGAGTGATCGGCAAGTAAACAGACGCCATCCTCCACGACGCAATCCCTTCCAAAAAGCGAGAACTGCGCTTTATCCGGCAATCCAGCGCCCGCGGTTGCATCGGTTACGAGACAAATTCCACGCGGTCCTTTTGCGCGGTACAACATTGTCATCAACGTTTTGGAAACGTGATGACCGTCGGCGATTAGTTCGCAACTGATTCGTGGTTCGCTTAACGCAAACTCGAGTAAACCACCGACGCGATAAATGCCGCGGCGACGCGCGCTCGACATGCAGTTCAATGTATGTGTCACGCTGTGCATGCCTCGTGCGAAACCTTCTCGCGCCTGTTCGTCCCACGCATCGCTGTGGCCTCCGCTAACACTGATCCCGTGCACGTGAAAATTCTCGATTGCCTCAGGCGCACCCCGCAGCTCGGGCGCGATCGTGATTCGTTTGATCACGTCCGCGTAGTCGAGTAGTCGCTGGACGGAAGCGCGAGACGGATTTTGAATGAATTCAGCGCGCTGGGCCCCGCATTTGGCTTTCGAAATAAACGGGCCTTCTACATGAACGCCAGCGATCTGTTTAATCGAACAACAACACTCACGGATGGCGCTTAGAACATCGGCAATGCTATCGAGTGACGCCGTTGCCGTTGTCAGCAAAAGCGAAGTCGTGCCGCCGCTGCCATGGTAATCACAGATGACTTGAAACGCGTCCGCAGAAGTTTCCATGGTGTCGCGCCCCAGCGCGCCGTGCACGTGAAGATCGATGAAGCCAGGCGCCAGGTAATTTCCGTGGAGATCAACTACCTCTTTTCTGCGGACAAGGCCACGCTCGGGGATTGCGGCGATTTTTCCTTTCTCAACGACTACCTCAAGACCATCGCGAATGCTGTCGGGAAAAATCAAACGCGCGTTCTGGAAAATCATATTCAATTGGGCTGTCGCCAAAGTTCAACCCTCACGAAGGAACGACGAAAAAGGGACCCGCGAATCACGCAGATAGACGCGAAAACATTCCGGAGAATAAGGCAATCATTCGCGTTAATTCGCGTCATTCACGTGGTAAAGCTGCTTTCTCTCTACGGACTCAGTAATCGTGCGTACCAATTTAGAAAAACTTGGCCAAAAAACATCCAGCTCAGCGCGCCAAACGCCAGGTAAGGTCCGAATGGCAACTTGGCCGACCAAACCCGTTTCCCAACGACCAGCGTAATCAGGCCAACAATCGAACCGAGAAGCGATCCCGCGAAAAGACTAAACAACACTGCCCGCCACCCGAGGAATGCGCCAATCGCCGCGAGAAATTTCAAGTCGCCGCGGCCCATCGCTTCGCGTGGAATCACCAATTCGCGCGCTACGCCCGAAATCTGCGTCACATCATCGAGCATTAACACCTGGCCTTCAGCGGAGACGCGATCGTAGCGAAAGTCCAGCGTCACATTCCCGTAGGTGTGGTGGTCGATCCTGGCATCTTCGCACTCAAGCAATAATCGGTCTTTTTCCCGGGCAAAATAATCACTCCACAGGCTTTCCTCGGTGCCGACCACAAGATCGGCGTCGTCCCCGCGTTTCGTCCAGGTGAACGGTGTCGCCGCTTCGAATTGAATCCGTTTTCTTCCAAAGGCGATTTTGCCGGCTTCGAGAACAATCAACAGGATTACGTACCCGAGAGCGGCGGCCAGCAGAGAACGAACGCATGCGGCAAGTCGTGAATCCGCTTCCATCAAAGCTGGCACTGCCAGACTGCAAACAACGCCAGCAACAATTCCGCCGATCGTTACATGGTCTGGAATGATGAAATGTTCGAGATCGATAAATGTTCCAACGATCAGGAGCGAAACAAAAATCCAATATGCAATCGCCAGCTGCCACGGAAAGCTCTGCCAGATCGCCAGGAACAGCAGCGCGGTGATCAGTTCCACCGCGAAATAGCGAAAGGCGATTTTCGCGCCGCAATTCGCGCAACGCCCGCGGAGCCAAATCCAGCTGATCAGTGGAAGATTCCGGTGCCACGGAATCGGCTGTTTGCATACCGGGCAAAAAGAACGACGCGGCTTGTTAATCGAAAGTTCAACAGGCCAGCGATAAATGCAGACATTCAAGAACGACCCGACTGCCGCGCCGAGAACAAAGGCAAACCCCTGGAAGAGAAACTCGTAAATAGAATGATCCACGCAACTAAGTGATGATCGACCTGGAGCTGCGACGCTCCATTAGCCATGCAATCCAGATGCAGCTTTCATAAAGCAGACACATTGGGAGCGCCATCGCGATCAAGGTCAGAATGTCTGGTGTCGGCGTAATGATTGTCGCCAGAATAAAGATCAGCACCACAGCATAAGGTCGTGTGCGCGCCATGAATCTGTAAGTGATCAATCCAAATCGAACCAGGGCCAGCACTACCACTGGCAATTCGAAAGCCAACCCGAAACCGATCGTAAATCGCGTCACAAAGGAATAATATTGTTGCACCGTCCAGGTGGGCGCCCAGCCGAGCGACTCGGTGTCGCGAAAGAAAAAAAGAATCGTCTTCGGTAGCAACCAAAAATAACAGACGCACACACCAAGAAGAAATAGCGCGAAGCTGACTAATATGGCTGGAAGCAAAAAGCGCTTTTCTACGACGGTGAGCGCAGGTAGCACAAATTCCGCAATGAAATAAAGCAGCAGCGGAAAGGAGAGAACGATGCCGGCGTAAAACGCCAGGTGAAACGAGATCACGATCGAATCGGTGATGCCGAGCGCTTTGAGTGTTCCGACTTGCGACCCTACATCGCGCAATGGCGCCTGGATTATTCGCACGAGTGTCGAGCGGAATGCGAAGCAAACGATCATCGCTGCCACCAGCGTGATTGCCATCTTCACAATGGTCCACCGCAAGTCTTCCAAGTGCTCCAGAAACGGCTTGGAAGTTTCGGTCTCCGGTAGCTCGCGAAATTTGAAAATGTCTCTCAGCGCCATTGTGTCAGGTCAGAAATACGAAATCCGAAACAACCACCAATAATCAAATCCAGGGCGGTCAGCACTCTTTAACGGAAAGGAGATCACGGGCCCAGAGCCGCGCCCAAATACTTAGCGTGTTGGCATCGCGAATCTCGTTCTCGGCGATCATTCGCCGAATTTCCTCTACGCTAAATTCGCGGCAATCGAGAATCGATTCTCCTTCGTCGCCGGCCGCTCCCTCTTTACACTTCTGTACGGGATGCACCAAAAAGAAGTGGCCACGTTCATCGGTGAAGCCAGGTGAAGTAAAGTAGTGGCCCAGCGCGACGAGCTCACCATCCTTGGCAAGCTCATAGCCCGCTTCCTCGCGAAGTTCGCGCAGCGCAACTTGCTCAGGGGTTTCCTGGGCGGGCCCGTCGATCTGACCCGACGGCATTTCCCAAATTGCTGTGCGAATCGGAATACGCTCCTGGTGAATGAGAACGATTTTGCCGTCTCGTGTCATCGGGGCAATGATCACGGCTGCTTTCCGGTGCACGATTGTCCATGCCCGTGGGAGCGAGCGCGCTGGTGTTCGCACATGGTCAGTCACAACTTCGAGATGCGCATTGGCAAAATGCCGCTCGCTCGACACGGTTTCCCAGCTGTTTTGCATAACGGCTGAAGTGTAGTGGCCGCTGTCCTTAGCGGCAAACTGCTGGATTGTGCAGTTAGACTGTAAAGGCAGCCGTGTCGGCTGCGAATCCCCTCGCGATGCAGGCGGCACGCCTGGCTCTACAGATTACGCCAGCAATTTGCGCCAGCGCTTGATCTGGCCCGCGATGTTCTCGGGTGACGGAGCGCCGATGGCGCGCCGCCGCGCAAGCGAACCGCGAACATCGAAAATCTTCGCCACGTCATTTTCAAAGTGTGGCGAAAACCTTTTCATTTCGGCGATGCCGATTTGATCCAGTGGAACGCTTTTCGCAACGGAGCGCACAACAAGCTCTCCAACGATTTGGTGCGCCTCGCGAAAAGGCACTCCCTTCTTCACCAGGTACTCGGCCAAATCGGTCGCGAAAAGATTTGGGTCCCGAGTAGAACTGTTCATGCGTTCACGGTTGATTTTCAATTCTGGCAACATCGCAGCAAAAACGCCCAACGCGCTTTTGATTGTATCGACGGAATCGAACAGCGCTCTCTTGTCTTCCTGAATGTCGCGATTGTAAGAAGAAGGAAGCGCTTTCATCGTGGTTAAGATCGACATCAAATTTCCGTAAAGGCGGCCAGTCTTGCCGCGGGTTAGCTCCGCCATGTCCGGGTTCTTCTTTTGCGGCATAAGGCTGGAGTGCGTGGAAAATGAATCGCTAAATTCCAGAAAACCGAATTCGGTCGTGCTCCAGATGATTAAGTCTTCGCTCAAGCGAGAGAGGTGCAGGCCGATCATGGCGAGGCAAAAAAGAAATTCGCATACAAAATCGCGGTCGCCGACGGCATCGACACTATTTTGGCTCACGCTCGAAAAACCGAGCTCGCGCGCAATTCCCTCGCGATCGAGAACGATGGTCGATCCGGCGAGCGCTCCAGATCCAAGTGGAAGAACATCTGTTCGCGCGAGGCAGTCACGAAGCCGATTCGCGTCGCGCTCAAAAGCCTCCATCTGTCCAAGCAAATAATGCGAAAAAGTGATCGGTTGCGCGCGCTGCAAATGCGTGTAGCCGGGCATTACGACGTCAATGTGCCGCTCCGCAACGTCGAGTAGGGCGGTTTGCAAACGTCGCAAGCGACCTGACACATCCGCGATCTCTGCTTTTACATAGAGCCGCAGATCGAGCGCAACCTGATCGTTTCGGCTGCGTCCTGTGTGGAGCTTCGCGCCCGCAGCTCCGATTCGCTTCGTCAGCGCTGCTTCAATGTTCATGTGCACGTCCTCGAGTGACGCGTCCCATTTGAATTTGCCAGATTCGATCTCCTTCTCGATCACCCGCAATTCGCTTTCGATTTGCCGCCGCTCATTTGCGGTTATGATTCGCGCCCGAGCGAGAGCGGTGGCATGCGCGATCGAGCCAGCAATATCGTGTCGATAAAGTCGCCAATCGAAGGAGACGGATTCGCCGTAGCGCTGCGCGAGTTCTGCTGCGGGTTGGTTCAGTCTTCCTTTTCGCATTGTCTTTTAACCACGAATGAACACGAATAACAGAGAAACGGAGATTTGCCCGCGAATGACGCGAATTAACGCGAATGACTTTCTTCTTTCCGGAATTTTTTTCGCGTCTATTCGTGTGATTCGCGGGCCTTTTTGTCATCCCTTCGTCATTCGACATTCGGATTTCGTCATTTCAAGTTCGTGTCCATTTGTGGTTAGTCCTTTGCTTCCCTGCCCCGATGGCTTTCAGGCGACGGATGCAATTCGCGTTACGGTTACCGAGACGTGCTTGGCGTCTTCCAAAGGAAATTTTCGCAGCTCGACTGTGACCCTTTGGATGCGGAAAGTTTTCAACAAATGCGTCGCCAACCGATCGGCAAGTGTCTCGATCAGATTTGTCGATTGATCGCGCACAAAATTCTTCGTCTCCTCGGCGACGTTTGAGTAATTGACTGTGTTGTCGATCTTATCGGCCACGTCCCGCTGCTCGTGATATGGCCAGAAAGAAATGCTGACAGTTAATCGCTGCGGCGTAGAACGTTCTTTTTCTGGAACTCCGATGCGCGCGGAAATTTCGAGCTGCTCGATATGAATCCGATCGGAAAGCGGATTTGGTTCATTGGGCACCGGCGAATTTTAACCACGAATCCGCCTTCGCACCAGCCTACGGCGGGACAGGTGGACACGAATAAACACGAATAAGAGAGCAAGGCAGGTCTCTAGAAGACAAGCCAGGCAACCTTCTCGTGTTGCGGCGCCGGAGATTTTTGCGCCACACTTTTCGCAAATGCTAGACACTAATTTCACGAATTTACACCAATTGGTTGATGGCTCTTAAAATTCGTGACGATTCGTGCAATTCGTGTCTTCACGGCTGCTTTTCCTCGCAAAGGTTTTGGAAGCGCGGATCGTTCCGTAGCGGGTCGAACATGGGATCGAGCCGAAGCAGCGCAGGCGTGAGTGGAATATTTAACGTCCAGGCGCCTGCACCCGGTATCGAGAGCACTTTCTCTAATGCCGCGATGGCGCGATCGGATTCTCCAGTTTGCGCCGCCACCCGCGCGAGGACTTCGATCGACATTGGACCATCCATGGCATCTTTTTCAATTGGACACGCCGCGATTGCGCGTTCGGCCAGAGCCAAAGCAGCGGTTTTGTCACCAAGGCCCATGTTGGTCAACGCGAGATCCCCAATCAGGGTATAATTATCAGGCTGTTCTTTCAGGAAAGGTTCCAGTTCACTGCGCGCCTGTCGCCAACTTTCCTGCGCAGCGCCATGGTCGCCGGCGAGGTCTTGCGCCCACCCTAGCCAGAAGCGCAGTTCACCATTGAGATAACCGAGTGCCGGATCAGGCTCCGCCAGCAGCTCCTTCAGGCGCTGTATCAGCCGCGCAGGCTGGCGCTCCAAGATCGTCTGGTAGATTTGTGCTTCCAACGCGAAAGGGGCGTTGGCCGTCGGACGCAGCGGATTGAGCAGCTTCGCCGCCCGCGTCAGGTCACCTTCGGCTTGCGCTGTCAACGCCTTTTCCGCAAGAGTATCGACGTCATTAGGGGTGATATCGAGAACCTGATCCAGCTTCCGGCGCGCCTCAGGAAAGCGGCCGAGAAAGATATAGGAGAACGCGTGTTGCGTTAAAAGGGTAAGGTTGCGTGGATCGATCTGCTCGGCTTCATTAAAGTAAGCCTCGCTACGATCCCACTCACCACGTCTCCGCGCGACGTAGGCTAATGTTTCGGGGATCTGGCTGTTATTCGGCTGGAGCTGTCGCGCCCGTTGAAAGTAACGGACAGCAGTATCGTAATCCTTGAGGCAGCCATAATGATACCAGCCTTTGGCATAGAGCGCCTCGGCGAGATCCGGCTGAAGATCAAGTGCGGTGTCCGCTGCTTGGCCCGCCTCTTCACGCAGGGCCGGGGTTGGTTGCAGAGACAGCATTACATAGCCCAGAGCGTCGACCTGTGACAGCAGGGCCCACGCGAGGGCGAATTTCGGATCCAGTCGCACCGCTTCTTTCAAGTAGCTCTGTGCAGCAATTTGGTCCGCGTAGTTAAGTCCCGTTTTCACGCTGTAAGCGAGACCACGCAGGTAGGCGTCGTAAGCCTCGGGGTTGTCTGTCGATTTGGCGGCGATGACTTCTTCTTCGTGGCCGCTGAGGTGTGCTTGCAACTGGTCGGCGATGTTTTTAGCGACTTCACTCTCGACCGAAAGGATGTCGGTCAATTTGCGATCAAACGTATCGGCCCAAAGATGGGACTCACTGGCCGCTTTGATTAGATGCACGTTCACGCGCACGGCATCGCCGCTCTTTTGCACGCTCCCTTCCAGGATGTGTGCGACGCCAAGTTGTGTGGCGATCTCACGCAAATTTTCAGGCGCACTTTTGTAATGCTGCGTCGATGTGCGCGAGATCACCTTTAAATCGGCGATCTTGGATAAGCGCATCAGAATCTCCTCCTGGATGCCGTCGGCAAAGTAGGCGTTCGCTTTTTCTTCGCTCCGGTTTTCAAAGGGAAGAACGGCAATGCTCTTCTCTGGAATAGCAGCCAGGGCGCTGGCAGTTGCTGCCTCGGGCGCAGGCACTGTAGTCCTCAACGGTGAGGCTCGATGGAAAAGGATTAAAGAACTAATAACCAGGGCGACAGCGGACACAAGTAAAGTCACTACAAGCGCGATCTTCGGCCAACGGGGCGTGCTGATCGGATGGACCGCAGCACCGGATGCCTGTTTCCATCTCTTTCCATGCCCGAGTTTTTCGGGCAGATGTGGATTACCGAGATTGTCTTTGTAGAGATTAACCAGGTGCAGCCTCAGCCCGTACTTCACTTCACATTCGCCCAGATCGTGCAGGTGAGGGCGCCAGTGTCGGTACTCCGCTAAGTCATCGGCCAAATGTTTCGACAAAAGGATGTGACCGGCATCGCCACAATCCATCACCCGCTGCGCGATGTTAATCCCAGCACCAGCGATGTTTGTCCTGTCGTTAACATCGGTAACTTGGTTGACCGGCCCGCTATGAACCCCCACCCGCACCTGGATGTGCGGGCGGTCTTTTAACGCCTGGCTAATCTCCAGCGCGCATTGCGCGGGCTCCTCCGGGCTGCGGAAAAAAAGTAGCGCCATCCCATCGCCGGTTGGCACCCGAGTGAGTTTGCCGCTTCTTTCCGCTGCCCGAAAACATTCGGTGCTCCGCACGATTTGGTTCAGTTCCTGGAGCAGATCAATCTGGTCATCAACCAGCAACTTCGAATAACCGACCACGTCAATTAGTAAAATGTGTGCGATCTCGAGCGGGAGATCGGACCTGGTCCCGGCGGATGTGTTTTGGGTGTTCAACCATCCCCCTTTGGCTAAAATGATGATACCGACAATTGCGCTTCCTGTCGAGACACAACAATCGCATTCGTTAGCCGCTGTTAGTCAATTTAGCGGAGTCTGGGTCTATCGTTGTGGAACTGCACGTTCTTCCTAGGAATCACCACGCGCGCGAAAATCTCAACTTGCTCGATGTGAATCCGATCGGAAAGCGGACTTGGCTCGTTGGGCATCGAGCAAGATTACTGCGTCGCCATTTGGAGCAACACTCGTTTTGTTGGGAATCTGTCGCTGCTTCGAAGCGAGAGCGGCCAGAATCTTCTCAAAGCGCGGATCGCCGCGCAGCGAGTCGCAGCCTACTTCGCTGTGTGGCACCGTGCGTGACCGATCGGGTCCTCATCCTCATCGTCGAGCAGACCAAGGCCGGTTCTCCAGCACGCAAGCAACGCAACCTTCTCGGACTGCGTCATCGGGGATTTTCTCCGCACTTTTCGCAAACTCTAGACACTAATTTCACGAATTTACACCAATTGGCTGAAGCCTCTTAAAATTCGTGAGGATTCGTGTAATTCGGGTCTTCACGGCTGCTTTTCTTTGAAAGTTCTTGAAATCGCGGATCGCCCCGTAGGGGGTCGAACATGGGATCGAGCCGGAGCAGCGCAGGAGTAAGCGGTACATTTTCAGGCAGTGGGCCCGCGTACGGTATCGAGAGTACCTTCTGTAAAGCGGCGATAGCGCGGTCAGGTTCGCCCATTTGCGCCGCCACTCGGGCGAGGATGTCGATCGGAACGGGACCAACTAGCGCGTCTTTCTCGACCCGAAGCGTGGCCATAGCCCGTTCCGAGAGAGCCAACGCGGCGGCCTTATCACCGAGGCCCATGTCGGTTAGCGCGAGAACTCGGATGAGACTATAATTTTCCGGCTGTTCTTTGAGGAAAGATTCCAGTTCGACGCGTGCCTGTCGCCAACTTTCCTGGGCGGCGGCATGGTCGCCGGCAACTTCTTGCGCCCAGCCTAACCAAAAGCGCAGTCGGCCATTGATGTAACCCAACGCTGGATCAGGTCTGGCCAATATCTCCTTTAGCCGAGGGATGATTTGTCCAGGACGGCGCTCCAAGATCGCTTCGTAAACCTGTGTTTCCAAGGCCTGGGTGTCGTCGGCGGCTGGGCGGAGCGGAGCGAGGAGTGCCGAAGCACGCGGCAGGTCGCCCTCAGCTTGTGCGATACCCGCCTTCAGCGCGAGGGTATCCACGTCGTCCGGTGTGATGCTAAGAACCTGATCAAGCTTTTGCAGCGCTTCGGGAAAACGACGAAGAGAGATATATGAAATCGCGTGCTGGGTGATCAGGGAAACGTTGCGCGGGTCGAGCCGCTCGGCTTCGTTGAAGTACGACTCGCTGTCGTCCCACTGACCCCGCCTCCGTGCGACATAAGCTAGCAATTGAGGAATCCGGCTGCTATTCGGCAGGAACTGACGTGCTTGCTCAAAGTAACGCACCGCGGTGTCGTAATCCTTCAGACAAGCGTAGTGGTAGTGACCTTTGGCCAAGATGGCCTCGCCGAGATTGGGCTGAAGAGTGAGGGCGGTTTCGGCTGCCTGCCGCGCCTCTTCACGGAGGGCGACGGTTGGTTGAAGACTCTCTGTGAGGTAGCCGCGCGCATCAATATATGATAGCAGCGCCCAGCTAAGCGCGAACTTCGGGTCCAAGCGCACTGCCTCCTTAAGATATTTCTGTGCGCCAAGGGCGTTGGCGGCTGTGTTGTCGGTTTTCAATGCATAAGCCAGCCCACGCAAGTAGGCATCGTAAGCCTCGACATTGTCTGTCGGTTTGGTGACGATGATTTGCTGTTCCTGGCCGGTAAGCTTCGCTCGCAATTGGTCGGCGATGGCTTTGGCCACCTCAGTCTCGACCGAAAAGATGTCGGTCAGTTTGCGATCAAATGTCTCCGCCCAAAGCTGGGAATCATTGGCCGCCCTGATTAGCTGCACGTTGACGCGCACAGCGTCGCCGCTCTTCTGCACCCTTCCTTCAAGGATGTGGGCTACTTCCAGTTGTTTTGCGATCTCAGGCAGGTTTTCCGGCGCGCTTTTGTAATTCTGTGTCGATGTGCGCGAGATGACCTTCAAATCGGCAATCTTGGATAAGCGCATCAGAATCTCGCCCTGGATGCCGTCGGCGAAGTAGGCATTGGCTTTGTCGCCGCTTAAATTTTCAAAGGGAAGAACGGCGATGCTCTTCTCGGGAATCAAAACGGCGCCCTTGCCAGCCGTCTCCTCGGGAGGGGTCGATCGGGTCATTTTCAGTGATACTCGCTGGAAAAAGGTCAAAGAACTAATCACCATAGCGAGAGCAGCGACTACTAAAGCAAGTACCAGCAGGGACCTTGGCCGGCGGGGCAAGCTAACTGGGCGAACTGTGTCCGATTCTTGCTTCCATCTTCTTCTGCGCCTGAGTTTCTCAGGGACCTGTGGATTGCCGAGATTCTCTTTGCAAAGATTGAAAAGGTGCAGGCGTAGTCCGTGCTTCACCTCACACTCGCCCAAGTCGTGCAAGCGCGGTTGCCAGTGGCGGTATTGCGCTAAATCTTCCGCGACATGCGCCGACAAGAGAATGTGTCCGGCATCACCGCAATCAAGCACTCGCTGCGCGATATTGATTCCCGGTCCTGCAAAGTTCGTTTTATCATTAACGTCGGTGATTCTATTGACAGGGCCACTGTGAACCCCCATTCGCAACCGAATACGCGGATGATCTTGCAACGCTCTGTTAATCTCGAGCGCACACCGCACCGGTTGTTCCGGACTATTAAAAAAAAGCAGCGCCATCCCGTCTCCCATCGGCACTCGATTGAGCTTGCCGCTTGCTTCCGCCGATCGAAAAGATTCGGTGCTGCGCACGATTTGATTTAATTGCTGCAGCCATTCAATCTGCTCATTGTTCGAGAGCTTCGAATAACCAGCCACGTCGATTAAGAGAAGGTGCGCGATCTCGAATTCCAGATCGGACTTCGGTTCCACGGACTTGTCTTCCTCAGTTTGCGCCGGCTCTGTCTCGAGCGATTCCAATGCTGAAATGACCGGAGTGAGTGGAGGACGAAGTTCGTGCGAAAGCATGGCCGGGAAATGGTCTTTGGTCCCGTTGGCGGTCTCCACAACTACCTTTTGTTGCTGAAGCTCTTCCTCAACGCGCCGGCGTTCGGCCATACCGGCGGAAAGCGCCATCGCCGTAATTGACAGCACGGCTGTCCACCATTGTAGGGCGAGAAGCGACTGATTTTCCGTCTCTCTGACGAATGGG
>WNGE01001117.1_pt1 | contig 39407 bp, 34 predicted proteins | sample 5400651 | NCBI WGS metagenome assembly WNGE01 (sample SAMN13153370, study PRJNA577476) | soil metagenome | isolation source: 60 cm soil or saprolite under grassland replicate 2 | place: USA:California | collected 2016-06-15 | reverse complement strand
AAGAGATGTCTGGTGGGCTACGCCACCACGAGGATGAAGTCAAAAGGGACCGAGCCATTTGGTTGGACACCGATCACCGAACGAAGACACTCCCTCTCTCGAAAGGGACCAGGTGCGTCTGCGCTGAGGTGGGAAGTGTGTTCGAAATCATGAAACCAAGAAACTCAAACTACTTGACATTGGCCGACGTACTTAGAGATGTTGCTAACAGGCCTGTTATCAATAGTAACTTCCGGTTTGCCCGTGACTCGCCCGGAATTGGAGAAAAGCGCGCTGATCAAGCATTCCCGACAGGTAATATCGTAGTATCGATGGTTGTATATAAGGAGAATACGCAACAGCGTCCGGAGAAAGCCCATGCAGCTCCTGCCCGGCCTCCGAAGGCGAAGGCACGAGAGCGTTTAGCTCTTTATAGTCAATATGTTTATCGAATGGACGTCCCAAATTCTGAAAGCCCATACAGACGAATACGAGTTCCCGAGGGAATTTGCTTTTGGCTCTGCTCCTCATTATTATCGTCGGAATCCGAACGGATCCCAAGGATCTGCTCCCGAACGCAATGTTTCAGCCGTTCAATGACGCTTCCAACTCCCTTGCTACCTAGTCCGATGGTCGCTAGCGATGCAATTTCTTTGGTGCTCATTCCTTGCCGGAAGTAGAGCCAGAAAATCGTACGGTCGCGCTCTTGGTCGGGCCCGGTCAAGCCGCGCTTTAGGTGTTCATCGATCTCATTCAAAAAGACTCCGAAAGCGATTTTGTCTTGGCTTCCGTGAACTTCTTTCCCCGCCTCCGGATCGACATGGTTCGTGGAAACATGAGGTTTGTCGCCGCCGGATGATTGACTATGGCCATGCTTGAAATAGTCGTGCGTGGCATTGGCGGCAGCTTTCTTTAAATATCCCAAGATCGCTTCGGGATGCTCGATAGCAAAGTCCTGCAGGAGGCGGCAGCTGTCTTCCCAGAGTTTGAGGTAGGTTACTTGGACCAGGTCCTCCACCAGTGACCGCGAAGGCTCGCCCCACAAGGAGGCTGTGCGCATGATGGTGAGGCTGATCTGCCTTCCGACGCGCGAGACGAACTCCTCCCATGCCTCGTCATCGCAAGGGCCGGCGCAGAGACAGACTACATCTTTCAGGGACAAAGACGAATATCGCTTCGGTCTAGGGGTGTTCGACATTCTGTTATTTATGGTCAAAGTCGCGGGGGCTATTCGCTGGATTGATAGTGAAACTCCCTCTCGTCTTTCGTTGTGCCATTGAAATTCGCCTTGAACGACGCCAGGACGCACTACTTAGTTATTGACGCGACAGATCGTCGGGTTGAATTGCGTCGGATGAGACGCTTCAATCGTCCCATGGCATGATCAGACGGAAAGCTTTGCACGCGCGTCCGGCCGGATATTCTGATTCACGCGGAAGAAGTTATTTGGATCGTACTTCGCCTTTATCCGGGCCAGCTTCTCGTAGCTATTCTGGTACGTCGCACGAATGCGGTCCTCGCCTTCGCCTTCCATCATGAAGTTTACGTACGCGCCGCCGGCTCCATAGGGATGTAGCGCCTCCCAGTAGGCTTTGGCCCAAGCGGTAATGTGATCCTTGTTGGCCGGATCCGGGTCTACGCCGACGATCACCTCGCTAAAGAGGGCATCGCGATAGCTCCATGGGGTGTCATTGTTTCCCGCCTTGTGCGCGGCCCCGTTGATGGGGTACAGATGCATCGTGGAGTGCAGCGTGGGCAGTTCCGAGCCGTGCTTTATGTGGAGGCCGATCGCTTCGTCACCGAGCTCTTTCACGAAGTCCGCCTTCCAGTACCACTGCAAACCGGGTGTGTAAAGGCCATCGAACATGCTTTGCAACATGGGAAAAGGCATGGGAGCGAAAAATTCGAAGGCCGGACGCCGGAAGCTCCGCAACGGTGCGAGAATCTGATTCGCCCGTTCCATCGCTCCGTTGTAGCACCAGACCACACCGCACATCTTCTTGAAGTGGAGAGCTTCGGGGAAGGGCGGCCCGGGCGGGACGGTAAGAAACGCAAAGAAACCGTTGATGTCTTCCGGCGCGTGGGCGATGAACTCGCGATACCACTTCATGATGTCGGCGCCCCGATCCAGGTTCCACAACATCGGGCCGGCACACACCATTCCAACAGGATGCGCCTGGAACAGAAACGACGTTACCACGCCGAAGTTTCCTCCACCTCCGCGAATGGCCCAGAACAGGTCGCTATTATCGTCGGTGCTGGCGACCACAAATCTTCCATCGGCCAGAACGACGTCGGCAGCTAACACATTATCGATGGTCAAGCCGTACTGTCGGGTCAGGTGTCCCATGCCGCCGCCGAGAGTCAAGCCTCCAACGCCGGTCGTCGAGATGATGCCAGACGGCACGGCGAGCCCAAATGCGTGGGTTGCGTGGTCAACATCGCCCCAGGTGCAACCGCCACCCACACGCACAGTCCTTGCCGCTGGATCAACGTGAACGTACTTGATGAGGGCGAGATCGATGACCAGGCCATCGTCACAGACTCCCAACCCACCAGCGTTATGGCCCCCGCCTCGGATCGAAACCCGCAGATCATGTTGCCGGCCGAAACGAACGGCGGCAATCACGTCGGCCACATCCGCGCACTTCGCGATCAAACGCGGTTTGCGACTGATCATGGCGTTATAGACTTTGCGCGCTTCCTCATAACGCGCGTCGGTGGGCTCGATCAGATCACCGCGGAGCTGACCCTTGAATTGAGTGATCGCTTCCTGTTGCATGGTTTCCTCCATATCCGTTAAATATCACGGATGCCGCTCTCCGATTTACTATGGCCGGGCCTCGTAGACGATGTTGAAGGGAGTCTCCGTAGCTCGGCGGAAACGGTTGAACCCGGCGGAGGTCACAACATCCCGAACGCGTGCCTCGCCGGCCTGAGCACCTAAGCACAGTCCGACTTCCTGCGATCTTGAGCAAGGAGTGCACAGCAACGTTGAAAAGGAATAGTAGACCCGCCCTACCGGATTCAGATTGTCCTTTAACTGGTCATTTGCGAAGGGCTCAACGATCATCCACGTGCCGTCCTTGGCCAATGATTGCCGGACGTGCGCCGCCGCCCCAATCGGGTCGCCCATGTCATGCAGGCAATCGAAAACGGCCACCAAATCGTAGTTCCTGCCCGTAAACTCCTTCGCCTTAGCGATTTCAAAAGTGACGCGATCGCCTACTCCATTCCGCGTGGCGGACTCGCGTGCCGCTTCAATCGATTTGTCGTGGTAGTCGAACCCGAAGAAATGAGAGTTGGGGAATGCTTTTGCCAGCAATATGGTGGAGGCCCCTTTTCCACAGCCGACGTCGGCCACTCGTGCCCCCGCCTCAAGTTTCTCTCTGACATCATGCAACGCCGGAATCCATGTCGTCACGAGATTGGCAGTGTAGCCTGGACGAAAGAACTTCTCGCACCCGTGAAACACACCGTCAACGTGTTCATGCCAACCCATACCATGGCCGGTGCGGAAGGATTCGGTGATGCGCGGAACCGCAGCAAGCGAGCCCAATGCCAGTTCGAATGCACCCAGCAGATATGCAGGGCTGTCTTCGCTCGCCAGGGTGAAGGCTTGTTCCTCACTCAGGCCGAACTTGTTCGTGCTTGCATCGTAGGTGATGTAGCCCCCAGCGGCTTGTGACGCCAGCCACTCGCGCAAATAGCGCTCATCGGTCTTCGTCTTAGCGGCAAGTTGGGCAGAAGTCATTGGATCCCCGGCGAGTGCTTTGTAGAGTCCCAATTTCTCGCCAATGACGACCATTCCGGTGTGCACCGCGGCTCCTAGATCAGTCACAAATTGCCCGATAAAAGCGTTCAGTTTATTCATGTCGATGGCAGGAACCTGTGTTGTGCTCATTGTGCCCCCTCCTCTTTTCTAAGCCTGTGCTCTTCCGGTTTTGTTGTTGTGCTGCGGCTTCTTCGGTTCGGCAAGCGGAACGAAGAAGCCGCCATTCCAGGTTCCACGATTCGCGGCGGCTCAGTTGTTGGTTGGGCCGACGAACTGTTCGCACGAAACGTTAGGGTGCCAGTTTACGAACGCGCCATTAGGATTATCCTTCCACGCCCAGACGTGCAGCGTGTAGAACGCCTTCAGCCCGAAGCGGTTGGGAGCGTCGAACAAATGAAATAGCTGTCCCATGAGTTCCGGCGGACCCTTGTGCTTCGGATCCAAGTTCCACTGCTCGGCGTCAACCAGAAAGTCGGCGCCGGTCAGGTTCACGTGTCCGTTTGAGGTCGGCTCGTAGATCACAATCTGGGGACGCTTGGGATCAATAACGCCGGTGGCCACTAGGTCGAAGTTCACATAATGCAGCCCCATGGCCCCCGAGTCGGGTCCGCTTACGCAGCCGAATGTAAGGGTATAGCCCTCGGCCTCGGCCTCCCGCACATCCTTGAAGCGTTCGGTCGAGTCCCGAACAATCTTGAGAAGGGCGCCCTGCTTGCTCTTCTGATCCGGCGTCAGTTCCTGGGTATGAGAGTGGCTATTTTGCGCCAAAGTGCGCAAGGGACAAATGCTCATCAGAACGACAGCGATGATGGCATACTGAATTTGCGTGGCGAATCGTCTGAATCTCATGTCACTAGTGGGAATCTGTTCTGTAGTCATTGGACTTGTCTCCTCTTTACTTTTGAATTGGTGCTCGATTGTGCTAGTTAGCGGCGGCTTGTGACGGTTCCTTCGATGGTTGGGTGCTTGGCCAACTCCACGGAAGTGTTTACGTACCCGAATTCGTAGCCATTAGAAGCAAGGCCATTCCAGATCTGGACCAGAACATGACGGCCTTCCACGGTAGCGAATTTGAGCGTTGATTTTTCAGGGAGTCCATTTAACTGGATCGAAGCGGAAGCCAGGGTCAACACACTGCGACCGTCTGCATCGCGGACTTGATAGATGTCGTCATCAGTGCGTATGAATTCGTATTTACCCGCCGGGAGCGAAATGCTACCGACAGTGAATTCAAAGGGAATGTTGGCGGTCATTCGTTGTGCGAACTGGGCATGAGCCGAGGCGACGAAAAACAAGACAGCGAGTGAGAGTCCAGTCAAGATGCTTGCAGCGCGTTTCATAAGTCCTCCAAAGTTGTGGCTCGGTGCTCATCTTCCACTGCTGCTATTGCTAACGGCTTCTTCGGCAACCACATTTTGCTAGAATCGTGGAGCGTCATGCTTGGCTTTCGAGCAACCGTGCAACGGGTTTGCTGAGCCTCCCCGAGCAAGTGCAAAGTAACAAGCAGCAGGACCGGAAGTAACGAAGCAACGCCAAGGAAAAGCCAAAATTAGAGCGCATAAGCTGCTTTATCCGGGCGGAAACGGGAGCGCATGGGAACGAGTTCCCGAAACTATCAATTCGGCGAGTTCACCTTGGACGTGGCCCGTGGATGTGTGCTAAAAGCGGGTGAGGAGATCAAGCTTCGCCCCAAAGTTTATGAGACCCTCAAGTACCTGGTGGAACACCCTGGACGGCTGATCGGCAAGCCGGAATTGATGCAGGCCGTGTGGCCCGACGCCTTCGTTACTGACGATTCGCTGGTGCAGTGTACCCTCGAGTTGCGTCGCGCGCTGGATGACCGCAGCCAGCAATTGCTAAAAACGGTGCCTCGGCGCGGGTACCTGTTCACCGCTGAAGTGATCCAACGCCCGACGAAGCCAGATCATTTCTCCGTAACCAATCCCTTTGAGTTATCCGGTGACCGTGAGCTGTCCTCAGCGAAGATTCCCAGGAAGCGCCACGATCTGCCAATCCCGCGTACTTCATTGGTTGGACGAGAGCAAGAAGTGGCGGAGGCCGGCGAGCTGCTACTTCGGCACAACGTTCGGCTATTGACGATGACCGGCCCCGGAGGAGCGGGAAAAACACGCCTTGCAGTCGCGACAGCCGCGGGGATTGCAGATAGGTTTACTGCCGGCGTTCAATTCGTTGGTTTGGCCTCGGTCAGCGATCCAAACCTAGTAGTAACTGCGGTTGCGGAGTCGCTCGGTATCCAGAAAGTCCATAATCGTACAGTTCCGCAAATGATCGCGGATCGACTACAGAACTCGGGACCGTTCTTGCTCCTCCTGGACAACTTCGAACAGGTTCTCAGGGCGGCCAAAGTAGTGGCTGAAACATTGGAGGCATGTCCGTCTCTCAAGATACTGGTGACCAGTCGGGCTTGCCTGAATATTTACGGCGAACAGGAATTTCCGGTAATGCCACTTGTGCAGGTTTCCGCAATCGAATTGTTTGCGCAACGTGCATCCGCCGTCTGGCCCAGTTTTGCAATGACTTCCGAAAATTCGCTCGCAATTCAGGGAATCTGTTCGCGGCTGGATGGGCTGCCTTTGGCTATTGAGTTGGCGGCCGCTCGAACCAAGATGCTTTCGCCGAATGCCATTCTGGACCGGCTGCAAAGCCGCCTGCAATTGCTGACTGGGGGCGCCCTCGATCTCCCCGAACGACAACATACGTTGCGCAACGCGATTGACTGGAGTCACGATCTCTTGAATGAGCCCGAGCGCAGGCTCTTTCGGCGGCTTGCAGTGTTTGTTGGGGGTTGCACGGTCGAGGCGGGAGAGGCTGTTTGCAACACCGGTCGTGATCTCGGTGTCGATCTCTTTGAAGGCCTCTCATCTTTGGTGGGGCAGAATTTGGTTCAGCGTGTCGACCGAGCCGAGACCGAGCCGCGTTTCACGATGTTGGAGACTATTCGCGAGTATGCTCTCGAACGTCTTATCGAAAGCGAGGAACAATCTGCGACGCGACGGGCGCATGCGGCGTATTTTGTGGTTCTCGCTGAGGAAGGAAACCCACAGCTCATCGCGGATGAACGGGCTGATTGGCTGGCGCAATGCGATATTGAGATCGATAACTTCCGGTACGCTCTCGACTGGCTCTTTGAGACGGGGGATATGGATTGGGGTCTGCGTCTTTGCATAGCGCTGTTTCGCTTTTGGGATATGCGGGAACATCTCATCGAAGGCCGTGTGCGGCTAGAGACTGTGCTGCGATTGGCCGGCGATGGGCACTCGAAGGAACGGGCTAAGGTTTCGCATTTTATCGGCGCCTTAGCCACGGCTCAGCGTGACTATCCGGTCGCTGAACATTTTCTTGAACAGAGTCTCTCTCTTTATGAAGAATTGGGTGATCAATCGGGCATCGCCGCGTCTCTGAATGCCTTGGGAGTATCGGCGCGAGATCGAGGTGACTACTACTCGGCGCAGAGCAACTTAGAACGAAGCCTGGCATGCTGGCGTATGCTGTCGGACCGCTTGGCAATTGCACGTTGTCTTCACAACCTTGCCAACGTGGTAAAGGCTCGCGCCGACTACCCACGCGCACGATGGGCGTTGCGAGAGGCGGCTGGCATTTTCGAAGAACTTGGTGATCGTAGTGGTGCCGCCTGGTCTATCAATCAGGAAGGCGACATAGCGCGCGCACAAGGCGATGTAGCTGCGGCGCGAGGTTTATATCAACGTGCGCTTGTAGCCTTTCGGGGAAGTGGGGACCCGTGGGGTTCCGCGCGCTCCCTAACGGATTTGGGCGACATCGACTGTGAGCACGGAGACTATTCGTCTGCGCACTCCGCATACCGCGAAGCGCTGGAAATCTTTACGGGTTTGGGGCACCGGCGTGGTATGGCTCGCACCTTGGAAGGTTCCGCCTGCCTTGCCTTGGCTCAAGGCCATGCAGGTCGAGCGTTGACGTTGGCTGGTGCCGCGGAGAATTTACGCCGACTGATCGGCGCTCCTCTGCCTCAAGCTGAACAACTGAGACTCGATCAGACCCTGCTTCCTGCCTGGCAATCGCTCAGTGATTCGGAGGGCAAGGGCGCATGGGCGCAAGGTTCTGCCATGAATCTGGAAAGAGCGATCCGATATTCACTAGAGGATTCGGAGTCTGTAATCAGAAGTTGACAGGGTTAATCAGACGGCGGACTGCAGCGATGCGATCGGCGGGAATGCCTACCCTGCGGGCGTGCTCCCGAATGCTGTCCTCGTCTGGCGCAAGGTAAACGCAGTAGACTTTGTCCTCGGTGACGTAACTGTGGAGCCACTGAATCTGCGGCCCCATCTCCTTCAGCGTCTGCAATGAATGCAGTGCTAGGTCCCGGATCTGAGTTTCCGACAATGTTCCGGCACCAAGGATCTCGCGTTCAATCACGAATTGCGGCACAATCCCAAAAGTTTAACACCAACGCCAACAGGAGGCTAAGGTCATCGGCAATACCGAACGTGGATGTTCTGGATGTGTGGTCGCTAGCCGGAAACTACACGGTAGTTGTCTATGCTCCCGGATTAGTGCGGCACAAATATTACAGTACAACTCAACGGTGACGCAGCTGGCGTCCTGCTGCGATCATCACCGAAAGGATCACCTCGCGCGGCGGCTGGAAACTTCGGATCGCGAAACAAATCTGGGCTGAGCGATTCGGGCGCACTATTGGTGTAATCGCGGGTGGTGATGACATAAGAACGTCGGCCTCCTTCGTCCCGAGCCTTTTCGGTTGGAATCCCGTAAAAGTTTACTCGGGTCGTCGCGAGGCCGACGTTCTTATGTCATCACCCACAGGCCTTATCAACAGTTAGCCCAGTAGTTAGCCCAGAGTTAGCCCAGTCGCAGCACTCCAGAGCAAAAGCCACTTTGCCACGCTAGAAGAGCATGCAAGTTACCTTGTGCGTTTGAGGGCGTTCCAAAATCTTGAGCGCGAAATTGCAACAGAGGAAAACAGGCCGTCAGTGCCCGTGGCCTGTAAATCGGGGAGTAGGTTGTCGGATTTTTTAGCAGAGATCAAGTGTGTTTGATCCGAGTCATTGGAATTTAGGTCGTCCACAAGTAAGGAGGCGACGATCCTTAGGCTCTCGATCTCCCGGCGGACACGGGCCAGGTGCGCTTCCTTCTGTTCCAAAACTTCGTAAGCCTGCTTCATCATCACTCCTTGCGGTGGGCTAGCATCGCGGACAGCTAGTTCGTGAAGCCTACACTTTCATCTACTTTCCCTCAACCGGAGCTGCACTTTTGAGCGCGAAGCGAGCACCGGTTGGTGAAATTGGTTTCTCTCTCCGCACTCTCTGTGCTGTTGATGATGGCCTACCGCCGACTGTAAGGGGGGGAACGAGGACCGATTGGGCGGGGGGCCCGACCCAGCACAGGAGCAATCCGCAAAGTGAACTTCCTGTCCAAAATGTGGGGACAAAACCAATCCCGATTGGACGTTCAATTGGGCTGGATGGAGCTGCGGTCTAGGGTTCGGCTGCACCGAGAGAGCTTGGATGCGTGCTTTGCGTAATCGCTCAAACCCTTAAAAAGATCTTCCGGCGGTACATCCAAAACAGGATGAGCCAAAAGATCAGCATCACTGCAAAACCGTGAAGCACTGGCTGAAAAGTCGGCCCTGCCATCACCAATATCACGGTTCCAAGGTGGCGATCTAAGGCGTTGCCGAAGAAGCCCGACATCGTCCAACTCATAACGTAAATGGCAATCGAGTTCATTCCCACCACCACCAGCGGGAACGCCCATCGCCGCCAACCTTTCCATTCGATTAGCGCGTAAAAACCGGCCAGGATTAGCACCACCCAACCGCCGCTAAACAGCGTGTACGACGGCGTCCAGATCCTTTTGACGATGGGGCAAATGCCGGCCCATTGACACACCAGTCCGAGCAGCAACAAGCCTGTTCCCGCGATTACGAGTCCTCGCAACTTTTGTTGCTTCGATCCTTTGCCCTTGAGCCATTCTCCCGCTAGGAGCCCAAGTATCATCGTTCCTAGCGTTGGAATAAAACTCAGCGTGGACCAACCGCCCTCATTGAAGACAAAGGGCTGCTCTCGCGGAAAGAGATTCAAGAACCAAACGTCGAACGCCCACGCGAGATTAGAGTTCTTGTTCCAGTGAGAGAGAAATCCGGTGTAATTGTGAGGCCAGTTCTGCGGAATTCCGACCCTGGTGTAGTCAAACTGGGGACCGGGCGCTGGATAAAGCGCGAAAGCCGCCCAAAAGCAAATCAAGATCAGCACCAGTGTCACGACTTGTGTTCGCACTCGCGCGAAACCCAGCAGAAACAGGAATACGTAACCCAATCCGATCTGCGTCAGTGTGTCCTCAAATGTAAAGTAGGTCTGACGCGACCACAGTGACCGAAGAAAGATTCCGAGAAGGATCAGGAGTAGCGCGCGCCGGGCCGCATGCCTAAGGATGTGTCCGAAGGTTTGTCCCTTCATTTTCCGGCTCGCGATAGAAAACGGGAGCGCCGTGCCCACCAAAAAGGAAAAACCGGGTTGGATCAGGTCATGCAGTGAGCACCCTTGCCACTCCACGTGCTCTGTATTGAAGGCGACCAAGCGCCATATTGCACTGTGCGGAAACGCTCGCGCCAGCTCAGGCAAGTGCATGTGTTCCGCTAGCATCAGCACCATGACCGTCCCGCGGAATGCATCCAGCGAGATCAGCCGAGGGGTGCCTTCTGCTTTGCGTTCAGGTTCTGTTACCGGTGCTTCTGATCCGGGACTCTCAACCTGCCCGCTTTCGATCATAAAGAGATCCTATGGCCAACTCAGGGCTGATGCGAAGGTATTCTCGTTTTCGCTCCGAAGTTCGGCGATGGCACTCAAGTCTGAAGTGCAAAGCCTGGCGAGTCCGAATGGACGTTCCACTTACTGCGTGTGAAATCAGGGAATTTCTGTGGAGCGCCATTCCGTGCTACAGATGTTTCACTTAATGGGGTGGGCGCACTCCATGCGGCGGCATCGTAGACATTGATATCAGGCACGAGACCCCTTTTCAGGCAATCCATCAGCCGGTAATTCATGATGTAGTCCATTCCGCCGTGGCCACCCATTTTGCGGGCCAGTTCTCCGGTTGTCTTCCAGAGTGGGTGCTCGTACTTGTCGCGAAACGCATCGATGTTCTGCCAATCCTCTTGCTTTGAGCCATCGACCTGCTTTGCGCCGTCGAAAAAGACACGCGGCGGATAATCGGCGAACGCGCCCTTTGTGCCCAAGACGGAGTTGAGGCGGCTGTAAGGTCGTGGGTTGACCACGTCATGCTGGAGAAGAATCGTGCGGCCTCTTTGGGTTTTTATGATGCTAGTGTTCATGTCACCGCAGATGTACTTTTCGGCGCGCTTCGGATCCCCCTCAGCGAAGTTCGCTTTCACATACGTGCTCAGTGAGGCCTCGGACGAACTCACCGAAACCATGTAGTCGAACCTGTCGCCACGATGGATATCCATGTAATGGGCCACTGGGCCCAGTCCGTGCGTCGGATACAGATTGCCATTGCGCTTGATATGCGGAAACCGGCGCCACAGGCCTTCCCCTTCAATCGAGGTCAGAATGCTGCGCAAGTCGTGGAGATAGGCCGCCTCTCCATGCGTGATTTCACCAAAGAGTCCGTCACGCACCATGCCCAAGACCATCATCTCGGTGGAGCCATAACAGCAGTTCTCCAGAATGACGCAGTGCTTGCGAGTAGTCTCGGAAGTATCGACGAGGTCCCAGCACTGTTGCAATGTTGTGCAGGCCGGCACTTCGACGGCAGCATGCTTGCCATTCTTCATGGCGCGGAGCGCCATCGGAACGTGCCAGTTCCATGGCGTCGCTATGTAGACGATGTCGAGTTCGAGTTCCGTCAAATTCTTGAAATCCCATTCGCCCTTGCTGAACCCTGCGGGTTCTGCTTGGCCTGCGTTTGTGACCGCCTTTTGCGCTCGCGCCACTTTCTCCGGCACCAGATCGCAAATAGCCTTGACCTCTACCTTTTCAATTGCCAGTAAATCCTGCAGCAAGCTGGTACCGCGTCCGCCGACGCCGATAATTCCCAGGCGCACCCGTTCTCTTGCTTCGAACGGTACGCCGATCATCGTCGTGTTCGCACTCTTCGGTGTGCCGGCACTGAAGTCCCGACTCAGAATGTCAGTCGCAGTCAGGAGTCCCGCACCGCCGATCACGGTGCGCTTCACGAAACTTCGTCGCGAAATATCTTTGGATTCTTTATCCGGTGGCATGTGGTGACCTCCCAATGATTACGATCCCTCAGATGGATAGTAGTTCTACAACCAAGCGCGGGTATTTTTCCGCCTGGAATGGATCTTTCTGCTCTGTATTTTTGCCATTTTTTCTGGCGCCGATTTGTCAAGGACGCGTGTACTGAGCCGCAGGAACTTCCGATTCGACTGATTCTAACTATTCGATGGCCTATCCTCAATGGTCGGGTTTTGAGTGAAATCACGACAGAGGATGTCACCCAGCGGCAACTTCGGGGTGAGGACGGAAGGACTTAATCGCCTCTCCGGTAGATTCACATCGATTTCCTGTTCTGATTTCGTAACAAAATCAAAGTAGTAAACACGGGCGCAAGAAATCCGCGAGAGATTAGTTTCGACTCTTATCGAGAAGAAATGAGCAGATCTGGCGAATGCACTCACCTACCCGCCCTGAGTTGGAAATCTACTTGAATGGACAAAATCGACCGCCTGGGCTGGGCGGCAGGAGTTGCTTTCCAGGTTTTCGGCGTGCGTACCGGAATTCGTGTGGGTGATCCGCTGGTTCTGGAGGCAGTATTGTCGCGTGTTCCCGTCGGCTGGACTCGGTTACAGTCAGCCGTGGTTGACCGGTTGTACTCGGTTGTGACGCCCCTCATTCATCGGCGCAATGTGCGCCATTTATGCGTGCTCTATGGAGATCACACAAGATTGATCAGAACGGAACGCATTCAAGATCTTCTCGATAACTTCGAATCCGATTTGGATTTGCATATTGCTGCAAACTCTCAAGATCGACTGTTCATCCATGCTGGCGCAGTGAGATGGCGAGGTCACACGATTCTGATCCCTGGGCGTAGCCACACAGGAAAGACAACGCTGGTGACCGAATTCCTGAAATCTGGTGCGGCGTATTATTCCGATGATTTCGCCGCCCTAGATCATGCTGGCCATTTACATGCCTATCCCAGGGACTTATCGGTTCGCACTCAGAGCAATGGCTCCGAAAGAGTTCGCCCGGAAGAGCTCGGGGCTACTCGCGCCCAACCGGGGCCGATATCCTTTGTTCTGCTCACCGAGTATGCAGAAGATGGACGGTGGAGTCCATCGGCGGTTTCTCGTGGCCAGGGAATGCTGAGGTTGTTGGAGAACACTCCTTCTGCCCGGAAGCAGCCCGGTTTCGCGTTACAGGTGCTTCAGAAGGCGGTAGAAAGCGCCGAGATTCATCAGGGCTATCGGGGCGAGAAGGAGCAAACCGTGCAGGAAGTAATGAACTACTTGGATGGACGGAGCTTTACATGAGTAAGCAGGAAATTCACGACGCGTTGCAGTCGACCCCATTCAAGCAAAGAAAGCTAATCGCGAGAAGGATCGACAGTGAGTTGCTGCTTTTCGAAGAGGAAACGAGCACTGCTCATTGCCTGAATGGGATCGCGGGCGAGATGTGGATGGCTTGCGAGCGGCAAAGCTCTGCTGCTGAGATCACCGAGTTGTTGCGTACTCGATGGCCTGATCTCGAAAAAGAGGTCGTTTGGGCATCGCTTGGTCGGATGGCTGCCGCGGACCTACTGGAGGAAACAATAGACCACGAAAACATCTCCACTGGTCGACGGGAGCTGATTCGGAGGCTAGGTTTTACAGCCGCAATTGTTCTCCCGATCGCTGTGACTTCAGTTTTGATTCCGCCCGCTGCGGCTGCGGTTTCGTGCGGGCACCCTGGGGCCCTATGCGGGGAAGGCAAACCACTATGTTGTCCGGGATTTCACTATGAAGTGACGTTGTGCGTACAAAATCCCTAAGCTGCGTGACACGAGTTGCAACATGCAAATTGGGATGGAATTAGCGGGGATTCTCGCTGGATCATGGCGACAACCCCCGTTTCGCAAACCGACGCTCTCGAGCGAAAACTTGCATAGGCACGCACCGCTCCTCGCCTCAGCTGGCGGCACAGCATTGACGTGGTTTAGCATCCGTCGTCACACGTCCGAATTTTCGGAATCGGTCCTAAATCTCTACCGTGAAGCATACGTAGGCTCCGCTGCTCGTGCATCTGCGCACGAAGTCGAACTAGAACGTCTCTTGCAAGCCTTTAATGCCGCTAGCATAAGATCAATCCTGGGTGTCGTCCTCGAAGACGAATGAACGATATGCAGAGCGAAACTATAACAACGAGCTCGTGGCATAACATCGGTAAACACGGAGAATTTCTTGCTCCTCTTCGAAGTACCAGCCGATTTGTGACCGGCCGCAGGCGGGCTGTAGGCGCTGCTAGAATCCCAGGCGCTGGAAAACGCCGGCGCGCAAAAAAAAGGCGCGCGGAGCGCGCCTTTTTCGTCACCTGCTAAGCGGCTGGGCGGCGAACTACCGCAGGCGCCTCCATCTCCTTCTCTTTATATAGCCAGGCGCCCGCCACTGTAGCAACCACGATCTCGACTAGCGCTACGACCGTCGCGATCACGAGCAACCGCGCGGGGAAAAGGCCCAGGGGATAGTTGCCGAGATTAGGGAGAAACACGGCAAGAGCCCAAGCAGCCAGTCCGGCGCGGATTGCGGTATTCGGTCCTGGACCATAACGTGTTCGGATCGCCGCATAGAGCCAGACGGCAGCGATGCCGAGCAGGAAGCCCCAGACATTGAACATCACGATCGCGCCCGGCGTGAGCTCTGCTGGTTTGCCCAGCGCCCGCATTGCTTCGCCCCACGCTTGCTTCATGACCACTCCATTTGTGATGTACTCGACGATGTTAATCACCACACCAGCTAACAAACCACCCAAGATGACTCGGCCGCGGTTGGTATGTGCCATAGATCCTCCTTTGGGCAACCAGCGCACAAGCCGGTTACGGAAAAAGGTTTGCTCGCCGGTCAACTCCCACTGTTGCTGGAAAGACAAGCGCAATTATCGACCCTTTTTGAGCTGATTGCCACTCTGCCGAGGAGTATTTGCTTGAAGGTCCAAGCGGAGCGGGGATCCTTATTTAGTAGGTCTTGAAGATGAAAAGGCGCCGCTCCTTGTACATCCGGATTCGCCGCACGCAGTGAAAATAGAAGCATGGCCCTTGCGAAAACTGGTATCCTGCGCCCATGCGCACACGCGTGGTACTGCTGGGTGCCGGCTTCGGAGGCCTTGAGCTGACGACGATCCTTTCAGACGCCCTCGGCGATGCGATCGACATCGTGCTCATCGACAGGGGCGATGCGTTTGTCTTCGGCTTCTCGAAACTCGACGTGATGTTCGGACGCCGGATGCCGGCCGACGTCCGTCATCGATATAGCGACATCGTCAAACCGGGCGTTCGGTTTCTGCAGTCCACGGTGCGATCCATCAACCCGGCCGCCCGGCGCGTGGTGACCGACGATGGAACGTTCGAGGCGGACGTGCTGGTGGTCGCGCTTGGCGCCGACCTCGATCCGTCGGCCACCCCGGGACTGGTGGAAGGCGGCAACGAGTTCTACACAATTGCTGGAGCCCTCGCACTGCGCGACGTGCTCCCTCGGTTCGAGAGGGGCGCGGCCATCATCGGTGTGACAGGAAGTCGTTCAAGTGCCCGCCTGCCCCAAGCTGTGGTATCAACGTTTTGTTTCAGCGAAACCAAATCCACGCCGAGATCGCGGCATTCTTCGGCGATGGACAACAACTGTTTCAATGATCTCGCCAGCCGGTCCAAGGCCCACACCACTACCACATCAATTTTCCTTCTGCGCAGGTCGGCCAGCAGCACATTCAGCGCGGGACGATCATTCTTCGCACCACTCTGGCCATGATCGCGATACACTACAAAATTTCAACCACGGCGCTCCACATATTCTCTCAATTCCGATTCCTGGGAATCAGTGGTCTGCTCCGCCGTCGAGACCCTTACCTAGATCGCCGCCCTCTTGGTCTTCATATCTGCCCTACCCCACTGGGATAATTCGAACGAAAATTCCTTATGAAATCAAGCCGAGTAGTTCCACTGGGGGAAATGTGACGCCGGTGTGACGCAAATCCTGCCGAGGCTGACAACTTTGACGCTTTTGACACTGCCCGACCACTTCGCTTCCATAACTTACGTGTTTGCAGCGCGACTTGGGAATTCGGAGCTTGCTGGCGGCGTTCGCTGACTCGAATCTGCTTCGTCAAGGTGTAGAATCCCGACCACCAGGAGGAATGAACGTCATGACAACAACTTCAAAGGAAACATCCCGCCGCGTATTTGAGGAAGTCTGGAACAACCAAAACCTCGCTGCGATTGATCAACTCATGGCGCAAAACTATGTTCACCACGATCCTCAATCTCCGAATGTGCCCAGCGGGATTGAAGGATACAAACAGTTCGTTCGCCAATACCTCAGCGCATTCCCTGATCTTCAGATGAATATTGATGAACAGGTTTCCGAAGGAGACACCGTCGTGATCCGCTGGACGGCAACAGGCACTCACAAAGGAAATCTGCCGCCTTTGCCTCCCACCGGAAAAACGATTAAGGTGACGGGAATCACGGTTGCGCGATTGAGCAACGGAAAATTTGTCGAGAGCTGGAATAACTGGGACGCTCTCGGGCTATTGCAGCAATTGGGTGCTGTCCCGCTGGAGACGCGAGGTCACGCTGCGTAGAAAAATCAAACGGAAGGCGGTCTGAACTGGGGGCCAGCTTTCCGTTTTTAATCCATTCGGGCGGAGTGCCAATGCAGCCGGCCGCGGGACGGCCACCGTCAATACCCAGCGGAACACTTTCATGCTGTCGGTGAGTTCCTGAAGTTTTTCTGGGTTGGCGGTATGCGCATGCATTGCCTGTCGGTCGCGAGCGCTCCCCAGGTGAGTGAGTCCAGTGCCCGAAACCAGGCAACGCGCGGGTTCCTCCAGACGATCAATGGTCGGCAGTATGCGCCAGTCCGAGGCACCTTCATAAATGGGATCGTAGTCCAAGCGTTCCTGCGTGGCCCTTTGGCGCGCGGTCTCGGACAGCTTTACTCCGGCGGCGACAGCGATGTTTGCCAGCTGGTAGACCGACGAAACCTCGGCAAGCAGTCGCAGGTGAGGCTCTTGCACCAGAGCGACACGCCGAGTATCCCCGTTTTTTAGTTGAAGGAGGCGCGTGCTCATTCGATAATTTCGAACTCTGCTTCAAAGCTTCTTCGTTAATTGTGAGGCCTAGTCCCGGAAGGTTTTCTTCCAGATCAACGAACCCATCCTTGGCCCTCGGTTCGCCATTGAAGATGTACCAGAACAATTCGTTTCCAACTTCGACATCCACAACCGGGAAGTATTCAGCCATCGGCGCATTCAAGCTGGACATGACGACGTGATAGTTGTGCATCTGCCCAGCGTGAGGAATGACTGGTACGTAGTGTGCCTCCGCCAACGCGGCAATCTTGCGCGCTTGACTGATGCCGCCGACCCGGTTGGTGTCGAACTGAACGTAATCAACTGCTTGCGCGTCCAGCAAGTCACGAAACCCAAACAGCGTATATTCGTGCTCGCCTCCCGCAATCGGAATTCGACCACAAGACTTCAGTTCGGCATAGCCGCGGATATCATCCGGAACGACTGGTTCTTCGAGCCAACGCAGATGAAAAGGCTCGAGAAGGGGTAGCATGCGCTTGGCGTAGTCGAGAGTCCAGCCCATGTAAGCATCGGCCATCACATCTATGTCATTGCCGACGACTTCGCGCACCGTGCGTACCAGGTCGATATTTCGCTGCATGCCAGCAGCGTTATCCACCGGCCCCCAACCGAAGCGCAGCTTCATGGCCTTGAATCCGTCCTCTTTATAGCCCTCCGCTTCCGCGGCCAACTTGCCCAACTCAATGTTGTAAAGCCGGCTGGCATAAACCGGGATCCGCGGCTTCATCTTTCCTCCAAGAAGGCGATAGACGGGCTGTTTCGCAGATTTGCCAAGAATGTCCCAGAGCGCGATATCTACCGCACTCATGGCGGCCATGCCAATGCCTTTGCGGCCAAAGGCCATCGTCTTGCGATACATGTGCTGCCACAGAAATTCGGTATCCCAGGGATCAAAGCCGATCAAAATTGGCTGCAGATAACAATCAATGACTTGCTTGGTTGCTTCTGGTGCGAGCGCGGCATTGCCGATCCCGACATGTCCATCGTCGGTGAACACTTCAACGATCAACCAGCTGTGAAAAGTGAATGTGCGCATGGAAACCGCCGGAAGCGCTAACAGATCCATCGGATTAGTGCAGAAGTGGGGTGGCAGCGGAACCGCCTTGCCCTTCCACCGTGCAACTCGAGTGCGAATTTCTTTGATTCTCAAAGCGCCGCCTCGAACTGGGGCTTTGCTCCCACAGCCAGCGGACCGACGGCTGGAATGGTTGCGAGAATGACTAAGAACGCCACCACGTGGAAAGTTCCGGCCAGCACAAATACGGGTCCATAGCCAAAGCCGTGATCGAGCAAATATCCAACCAACTGTCCGAAGGCAATTCCACCCATGGCGCCACCGAAACCGACGAGCCCTGCGACCGCGCCTACGACGCGGTGCGGAAAAAGATCCGTAGGCAGGACCATCACTAGCGTAGACCAGGATTGCTGTCCGAAATACGCCAAGCTGAATACCGCCAATGCCCACGATACGCGAACGTGAGGAACCAGAAGAATGAACGGCATCACGGCGGCGCTCAATCCTAGTGCGAACTTTCGTGCGGTACCCGGAGAAAACTGGCGGTCGATCAGGTAGCTCGATAGGCTTCCGCCAGCGAGGCACCCCACGCCAGACGCGGCATAAGGAATCCAGCCTAGCATGCCGACGGCTTTGATATCGAAGCCGCGGGCGTCGTACAGGTATTTGGGCAGCCAGAAGAGATAAAAGTACCACGCCGCATCACTTAGAAACTTTGCGATTACTAATCCCCAGCACTCGCGGATTCGCAGCAAATTAGTCCACGCGATGGTGGTGGAAAGAGACGGGTAGATCAGCGATCGCATTTGATCACGTTGACCCGCACTCAACCTAGGGTGCTCATCCGGAGGAAAATATGCGAGCCTCCACCAGATTGTCCAAAGCAGTCCGATGGTGCCGGTCAGGAAGAAGATCCAGCGCCAGCTCGCGAATGCCAAAATTCCCGCGATCAATGGCGGAGCAGCAACCGCACCAACCGCCGTCCCGGCATTGATGATTCCCATTGCCGTGGCTCGCTCTTTTAATGCAAACCATTCCGCAACCGCGCGAGTCGCCGCGGGAAATCCTCCACCTTCGCCCATACCGAGCAGGAAGCGACTCACTGCCAGCATCGCAAAGTTGACCGCAAATCCGTGACTTAAACACGCAAATGACCAAAATAACATGATCACAGTGAAGCCACGCCGCGTGCCCAGTGCGTCCGTGAGTTTCCCGCCGCCCGCATACATGAACGCATAGGCAAGCAGGAATGCTGACTGCAGATACGAGAATTGTTCATTCGATAGCGGGATGTCTCGTCCAACGGCCGTAATTGCTACAGGCAGGGTTTGGCGGTCGAGATAGCTGATCGCAATAGCAGCACTTACCAGGACAGCGATTCGCCAGCGCAACACTCGTATCTCCCAACGCCATGTGAATTCAGGAGCGCATGTACGGAACCCATACCTGCATGGCGCTGGGCTGGCGGTTGGCCCAGACGTAATAAGGAATCAGGGTAAGGTTCTCCGGCCGAGCCTTTGGAGGCACTGGACTCGCCGGCATATAGAGCTCTTCTTCCGCGGAAGAAACCTGGTAGGCACCGCCGCGATGACGTAAAACCATCACCCCATCGAGAAGATCGGACTTGTATTCATGGTGGAATTCCTTGCCGAGCCGCTGACTAAGGTTGATGGAAAGATCCGCCAGAGCCACGCCTTTTGCCTGATCCAGTTCCTCCATGCAGTAAATGAGCGGGCCACGCCGGACGGCGACTCTGCCGCGGTCTTCGGCAACGCGAGGATTCGAGGCGAGGATTTCCGTCTGCATGGGAAGGTTGAGATTAACTGTGTCGCCTGATTTCCAATTGCGGCGAAGGGATAGGTACTCTCCTGCTTTGACTCCGGTCACTTGCCTTCCATTCACGGCAACGGAGGCGGTGGCAGCCCATCCCGGAATTCTGACGTGAAGTGTGAAGTCCGTCGGCTGCGCGGGTGTCAGCTTCAATTGAACAGCGCCCTCCCACGGGTAATTTGTGTTCTGCCGAACCTTGAGTGACGTCCCATCTTCCAGGTGCCAATCGAGGGTCGAGTTGTCATACAAGTGGACATACAATCCGTCCTTGCTGGTGCTGTAGAAATATCCGGGAAGGGAAGCCAGGGTGCGTTCGAGATTGGGCGGGCAGCAGGTGACGTCATACCACGGATTGCGAATTCTCTCGCCGGACGAAGGATCAAAAGCCAACGGATTGCGGTAGCAATACGTGGTCCCGTCCACTGACATTCCCGAGTTGATGCCGTTGTAGAGGGCGCGCTCAATCACATCAGTGAATTTGGCTTCGCCGCTGGCGGCAAGCATGCGCCAGTTCCACATCATATTGCCGATGGCAGCACAGCTTTCGCCATAGGCTTGTGCGTTAGGAAGTTCATAGGGCTCCCCGAACGCTTCCCACTGGCTGCGGGCACCGACTCCACCGGTGATGTACATCTGCCGCTTCGTCAGGTCTTCCCAAAGCGTGTTCAGAGTCTTCCAATACGACTGGTCGCCGGTTTCGAGGTAATAATCGGTTGCGCCGCAACATGCGTACATGGCGCGAACCGCGTGGCCTTCGAGTTTTGTGCGCGAGGTGAACGGAATCCCGCAGTACATATAGATAATTCGCTGCGGTTCGATGGACGCTCGTTCATCGCCATGCAATATGTAGCCGGCCAATTCCACATATTGGCGCTTACCAGTGGTGCGGTAAAGCTCAATCAGCGCCATCTCGATTTCCGGGTGACCAGAAATGATTGGTTTCTGATTTGCGCCAGGGCCATAGTTCGGAAGCAAGAAATTGTCAGTGAATCTAGCGCCTGCATCCATCAGCGTGGAATCACCGGTCGCGCGATAGTAGGCGATTGCACCTTGCAACATATGTCCCAAACAATAGAGCTCATGGCCCACTTCCTGACTATGTGGGAGCATCCGTTCCGAAACGTGCTCCCCTTGATAGTAAGTGTTGAGGTATCCGCTGGGCTCCTGCACGGCGCCCACTTCGCGGATCATGGAATCCGTGGTGCGGCGGAGTTCGGGCAATGCATCCGATTGCAATGCCCATCCCACCGCATCAATCCATTTGTAAATGTCAGAATCGGAAAAGTACGGGCCTTTCTGAGCAGCAGAGCTCTTGCCGACCAGACGACGGAAGTTGTCCAAGCGGCCGTGCTCTTCGAGTTGCTCGCGCATGGAGGGAATGCTGCGCTCTACGTTGGTCTTGCGGCGCTTCGACCAGAACCCTGGTTCGATAGTCACAGCCCGAACCGGCACGTTTTGTAGCTTGGCGTAAGGAGAGCTTGCCAGGTTGAGCACGCCTTGGTCCTGCCATGACAATAGCGATCCCGTTGGCGAACTCGCGTCAAACCAGCCCAGCCCAGAGGAATGCATAGCTTTGCTGAGCGCGAAAGAGAGCGCTGGCCGTGCCAGAACGGAAGCGGCCATAGAAGAAGCTACGGTCGAAAGAAACTGGCGGCGGGATACATATGGGGAAGAACTCATGAACCACTCCTCAGATTCTTGCCAATAGAACCGGCCATGCCGGAATTGCAATCATGATGACGGAATGGCTGGACACATCTGCGAAAAGTTTTGTACAAATCCGAAAATCGTGCGCTCTTTGATCGTTTGGCTGATTGATCGGGTCCGCCGGGCCTCACTGAATAAGGAGTGTTTGTGGCTCCTTTCTGAACCGCGCGGTAATCATCAGCAAACGTTTACTCCCGGGGAAAAACTATACTGGCTGCTGAACGCTGTCAAGCAAAATCAATGCCTGTGCGTAGGGTAAAAGAGGGACAACTTTATTGCTTCCGCCGGTTTGGCATTCAGCTAATTTGTGATGAAGCAACCTGCCTTAGTGCGTTGATGAATGCTAACAAGAATTTCGACATGCTGTTGGTTCCCAATATATATCACGGCGAAAGTGGCCTCACGCAGGCTATCTGGTACGGCGGCGATGGGATTACTTCGTGCAGTATTTGCTGGGGGTCACTCCACCTGCGGGTTTTTCGATTAAGGAAGAAGAACTATCTCCGTCCGAATCTCGCCGGGGAAGGTAACGCCGTCGGTCTATTGCCGGATACCGCTACGCCATAACGATGAGTCGGAACAAGCAGCGAGGGGTAAAGAGAGCAAGATTCAATGCACCATCGGCGACGCGGCGCAGTAGGATATTCCACCAGGGAACTGCCGATTATGAGAGCCTAAATTGGGATACAGGATTGAGCGCTCAATTCAACCGCAGGCAAGCACTAAAGGCGATGGGCACGGTGTCTGCGGCAGCCGTGATCCCTGCGAAGCTGATGGCGAGTTCTCCCGGAATTCAGATCGTCGGACACGCAGTGGAGATTCAACTCAGTTCAATCAGCACCTACACTCTTCGACTCACAATTGTTCCGATCACAGCTGGCCAGCTCGCTTCCGTTCCCCATAATGGATCGCTGGTTCAAGCCGACTGGGGAGCGCCGGTTGCTCGGCTTCGTGATCATCCTGCCGTTCGGAACATTCAGTGCGGCGATTTCAGCGTCACAATTGCTTCTGATCCGCTCAAGTTCACTATCACAAATTCCAAAAATCAAGTCATTCAGCGATTATCGATGGATCGCGCAAGTGGCTCTCTCTCCTTCCTCACGGGAGATGCACCGCTGTTGGGACTCGGCGAAGGAGGCCAACAATTCGATCGTCGGGGCTCAACCGACGCGATGCACGGTGGTCAGGGTGGATACAAGCTGGCCACCCATGGCGGACGGGTTCCGGTTCCATGGCTGATCGGGACTTCCGGTTGGGCCATGTTCATTCACCAACCATTCGGAACCTTTGACTTCACAGGGGTCGAAAGCAAGTTCCGTCCGTCTGGACGGGAGAGCGCGCTGCCGCTTGATTTGTTTCTTGTAGGCGCAAAAGAACCTGCAACGATCATGACAGAGTACGCGCGTCTCACCGGCCGTGCAGAAATGCCTCCGCTGTGGAGTTTGGGCTATCAGCAGTCGCATCGCACACTGGCCGGCCGCGAAGAAGTGCTTGCCGAGGCGAAGACCTTCCGCGCCAAGAAATTGCCGTGTGACGCTCTGATCTATTTGGGCACCGGCTTCTGTCCCTCTGGTTGGAACACCGAGAACGGATCGTTTGCCTGGAATGCCAATGTATTTACGGACCCGCCAGAGATGCTCCGCCAACTGCAGAACGACAACTTCCACGTTGTGCTGCATGCGGTCATCCTTTCGGACAAACTTCGCGGCACTGTCCGCGACGGTTGCGATCTATCACAATTCGACGAGGAACAAGCAAGCTGCTATTGGGATGCGCATCGCAAGGATTTTGCGATGGGAGTAGATGGCTGGTGGGCGGATGAAGGCGATCCGCTGGACATTGCCTCCCGGCTGGTTCGAAACCGGATGTACTGGGAAGGTCCGCAGATTGACCGGCCTAACGAGCGCCCGTATGCGTTGCATCGCAATGGCTACGCCGGGATGCAGCGTTACGCATCGTTTCTCTGGTCCGGCGACGTTTACTCGACTTGGGAGACGCTCAAGACTCACGTTCCCATCGCGATCAACACTGCGCTGAGCGGTATTCCGTACTGGGGAACTGACATTGGAGGGTTTGTTCCGACAAAGGAGTTCACCGCCGAGCTTTACTTGCGTTGGTTTCAGTTTGGAACATTCTGCACGCTGTTCCGCTGTCACGGGCGTAACTGGAAGCTGCGCCTACCCTGGGGTTGGAACATGGGTGATCCAGGGCCAATTGAGATCAGAAACTACGAGGGAGCCGCAATTCCGGATGCAAGCGAGTTACACAACGCACAGGTAGAGGCCATCTGCCGCAAGTACCTCGAACTGCGTTACCGCATGATTCCTTATCTATACAGCGCGGTGCATGACTGCGCGACCACGGGAATGCCGATTATCCGCGCCCTGTGGCTCCACTATCCCGACGATCCGCTGGCAGCGATGCGTGGCGACGAGTATTTGTGGGGAAGAGATGTGCTGGTCGCGCCCGTAGTGGAAAAGGGCGCCACCGTGCGCAAGGTCTATCTTCCGCGGGGCCTGTGGTACGACTTTTGGACCGGAGATCGAACCGAGGGCGGACGGGAGATCACTCGCCAAGTTGATCTTGAAACTATGCCAATTTACGTGCGCTCGGGATCGATTCTCCCCCTGGGGCCAGTGAAGCAACACACCGGCGAGAAGTCAGACCAGCCGCTCTCCATTTCAATTTATCCAGGAGCCAATGGGTCTTTTCTGCTGTACGAGGACGACGGTAAGTCCTTCAATTACCGCAAAGGCGAGTGGCTGGGTATAAGGCTGTCGTGGAACGATGTGCGACGCGTGCTGACGTTACGCCTTGCGGATGGTTCGACGATGCTACCACCGCTGCGTAGAAGAATCGAGATGAAGCTCGGGGAAGCGAAGCGCCAAGCGGAGTTTGACGGAGGTCCGTTGGACATCCAGTGGTAATCTCGCAGTTGCAATTGCGATCTAAATGTTAGGCTAGCGTTTTCACCGACGCGCGGCACGGAAAAGCTCTGTAACTATCGGGAAGGCAAGGGCATCCGCAGCCTGAGAAACAGCTTCTGCCCATGAGAAAACTTTTCTACAGCGAGATTGCTGCACCAGAATCGTTTTTGGAAGCGTAAGCCGGTATCTAAGTCGACCGCGCGCCGGGAATTATTCCTACTGCCTCTTTTATTATTAATGACTGGTCAACAGTGACGGCTTTGAATTTCTCAGCAAGACCACTAGGCCACTGGACTTCGATGTCAACCGTCTTCTCCGCACCGAGCCCGAAATGCAGTCGCGGATCGTTTGACGAGTAGAAACTCGACTGGCTCAGCACTGCTTGTGCCTGCTTCTTACCGCCGTAGTGGACGACAACTCGAGCCCCGATCGCGCTGCGGTTTGACTTGGTCCCAATCAATTTGATCTTCAGCCAGTGATGGCTCCCACGAAGATCGTTGCGGAGCAGGGAAGGGGGTTCGTTCAGGTTCACGACAAGGATATCGATGTCGCCATCATTATCGAAGTCCCCGAATGCGCACCCGCGACTGCAATGTGGGGCTGCAATTCCGGGACCCGCCTCGTCAATCAGCTCTTCAAACGTGCCGTTGCCCAGATTTCGAAACACCACGCGTGGCCCTTTGCTCGGATATTGGGGAAGGGCCTTCTCGATTTGCGGGTACACACTGCCAGTTGTCATGAACAAGTCGGGTAAGCCGTCGTTATCAAGATCAACCATGCCCGCTCCCCAACAGATATAGCGCGTCTCCACGCCAATTTTGGCGGCGCGAGTTAGGTCTTCAAAGTTTCCTTTTCCGTCGTTGTGATAGAGGCCGTTCGTGTCCTCGGTGAAGTGTGTCTTGAAGAGATCAAGGTGACCGTCAAGGTCGTAATCGCCGACTCCAATACCCATGCCAGCCTGTTCCATGCCGTCCTCACTGAGCGCCACTCCTCGTAACACTCCCTCTTCGCTGAAGGCGCCTTTGCCGTTATTCATGAGGAGCAGACTCGGTGTCGAATCACACGCCACGTAGAGATCGGGCCAACCATCTTCATTCAGGTCGGCGGCTACCGCGGTCATTCCGTAGCTCTCCCGCAGCTCGGAAATACCGGCAGCGCGGCTGACATCAGTGAAAGTGCCATCGCCGTTGTTGCGATACAGGGAGTGCTCCCCGGGTGGCAGTCCGCGCGGACCGCACTCAACGGGAATACCTTTCCAATTGCAGTTACTGTTCGCTCCGGGCTTTGGGACACGCTTGAAATCAAATTGAGTGTAGTTGGAGACAAACAAATCGAGATGCCCGTCACGGTTGTAGTCGATGAAAGTGCACCCCGCGCCCCATCGCGGAACCTCGTTCCACAAACCTGCCTGTTTGCTAACGTCGGTGAACGTCCCATCACCGTTGTTGCGATAGAGCCTGTTTTGTCCGAAGTAAGTACAAAACAAGTCCTCGAAGCCATCGTTGTTGTAATCGCCAACGCAGACGCCTGATGCCCAGCCCACATCGCGCAAACCGGATTTTTCGGTAACGTCGCTGAAGGTTCCATCACGGTTGTTTTTGTACAAACGGTTGGTCGCGCCCGGCGGATCACCTTCAACGCGGGTGCCGCTCAGAATGAAAATATCCATCCAGCCGTCGTTGTCGTAATCGATGAAGGCACAGCCGCAGCCGACCGCTTCGAGAATGTAGTCCTTAGAATCGGGATTGCCATAGATTACGGGAGAGACGAGTCCTGCTTCGCGCGCAACATCTGTAAAATGAGCGTCAAACGGACGTCCTGAAGGTGCGGGCTTAGCCTGTGGCTTTACGGCTCGTGGCGCTACACCCTGGCCCAGGAGACGTTGTGCTGCGAATGCTGCGGAGATGATGATGAAGCCACGACGGCCAATTTTCATGGGTTCAAACCAGAGTTTCGACCATCTACCGCATATAGGTCAAACCTCACGCGAGAAGCTTTCATCGCAACACTGGGGGCGTATGAATCTGATAGAAAATGCGCAGGTCTGCGAATGCAAGATATTATGACGTCGATGTTGCTGATCGCGGTTCCTGAGAATCGTCTGCCCAGATTCATGCCATACTGGACATCACTTACTTTTTGCTTCAGCCTAATATTTTGTACCTTCGGCTTGGGCCAAGCTGCCGCAGACTCATCTGGAACTATCGCAATTGAGGCTGCTCTGCGCGCCCACGACTTCGAGCAGGCATTGCAACTTGCGCACAACCAGCTCCGCAAATCGCCAAATAATGCGAAGGTTTGGACGTTTGAGGGAATTGCTCTTTCGAAACTGGGGCGCGACAAGGAGGCCCTGAACGCTTACGATCGAGCTCTGCGCATTTCGCCGAAATATCTGGCTGCACTCGAAGGTGCCGCTGAACTCGACTACAAAGCAGGAAGCGCTCGTGCGCGGCCTCTGCTGGAGCGAATCTTAAAAATTCGCCCCGAGGAGCCGACCACACACGCAATGCTGGGTGTGCTAGCGTATAAGGAGCACGATTGCACTGCTGCGACAAAACACTTTCGCGCAAGCAAAGCTTTGATTTCCTCCCAGCCGGTTGCTCTCGCTGAATACGGTTCATGTCTCATGGAGTTGCAGCAGACGCAAGATGCGCTTCCCGTATTCCAGCAGATTCTCACGTTGCGACCTGATGATTTGCACGCGCGGTACAACCTCGCAGTTGTTCAGCTGGCGGTCGGGCACGCGAGTGATGCGATTAGCACCGTGCAACCCCTACTTCAGATCACACAAGAAGATCCAGACGTATTGGATCTCGCCTCATCCGCTTACGAGGAGACTGGTGACACCCCGCAGGCGGTGAATCTGCTTCGCCGTGCGATTGTGCTCGACCCCACCAAGGTCTGGTACTACATCGATTTCGCGACATTATCATTCACCCACCAGTCGTTTCAGGTTGGGATCGACATGATCAATGCCGGATTGAAGCAGATCCCATCGGCTGCGCCGCTCTACGTGGCAAGAGGCATTCTCTATATTCAGCTTGGGCAGTATGAAAAAGGAGAAACCGATTTTGCAGATGCGATCCGGCTTGATCCTCGCGAAACTTCGGGCGCTGTGGCTGAAGGACTCGCGCAAATTCAGCAAAGCAATCTAGATCAGGCGCTGACCACCGTGCGATCGGAGCTCAAGAAGCATCCAGAGGACTCGTTCCTGCATTACCTGCAGGCCCAAACGCTGTTCCAGAAGGGCGCAGACCCGGATACGGTGGAGTTCAAGCAGGCCCTAGCGGAAGCCGAACGCGCTGTGCAGTTGAAGCCTGATTTTGTTCTGGTTCGCGACCTGCTGGGAAATTTGTATCTGAAATCAGGGCAGGTTGAGAAGGCGATTGAGCAGTCCCGTCGGGCACTGCAAGAGAACCCGTCCGATCAGGAAGCCGTTTATCACCTCATCCAGGCGTTAAGAAAGTCGGGGGACAACAGACAAGAACTTCCCGCTCTGGTGAAACGATTGGCGGAACTCCGCCAGGAATCACGGAAAGCCGAAGCCTCTGGAACCAAGTACAAGCTATACGAGCTCGAACCTCAAAATGCCAACGCGGCGCAGCAGAGCAGGTAAGGGCGGCCTTCTAGCCTTGGGAGCCTGCCACAATCGCTAACGCCCATCCGCTCCCTCGACCAGTTTGTAGCGAGAACGTTGCCTTTGTTCTTTGGCGGACCCTTCACGAAGCCCTGCCAAACGCTTCAGCAACTCAGGGACTTCTCCGGTCTTGCCTGTCTTGCGCAGAGCTTGAATTAATCGATAAAGCGACGTCTGGTCTTTCGAATTGATCTTGAGCGCTTTGCGGCACTGTTCGACGGCTTCCACATTTTGACCTGCTGCCATGTAGAGTTTGGCCAGCACAACACGGGCAGGGGCAAGAGAAGGATGTAGCGAGATGGCTTTTTTCGCGGCGCGCATTGCGCTCTGGAACTCAGCTGTTCCCGGTTCGGCGCCTTTCTGGGCGAGAATGTCGGCCTTCAGATAAAGGAGAATGGCATCGCCCGGTTTCCTCTCCAGCCTCTCATTCACGTTTGCCAGCGCCCGTTCGAGATCATTCTGCTGCACGGCAAGCAATCCCTGAGCGGCGGCGGTTAGCGACTGGCTGGGATCGAGCTCATATGCTTTTTCAAGATCCGCTTCGGCCTTTTCGTAATCCGCGAGCTGTACATAAAGAACGCCGCGCGCAAAGTAGAGTTGGGACGAGTTCGGCTGCTGGCCGATGCCATCGTTCAGAATGTTTATACCCACCTGAAACGACTGATGGCTAAACGCCAGGTAGGCGAACTCCAGGTAAAGACTTACATTCTGCGGGTCAAGCAGAACCGCCTGGCGCAACGCATTAACCGCGTTTTCCGTGTCGGATGAGTCTTCGTAAGCATTAGAAGCCAATTCCAGTGTTTCAGAATTCGGATTGCTCTCTAAGGGTGGTTTCAACGTTGCTAGAGCGGCCTCCGGCCTGTGATTCATTAATTGGATGGATGCCAGCACATTTCTTTCGTGCGGATTCTCGGGTTCAAGCGCAACGGCGCGTTCGAACACTTTCGCCGCCGCATTTAGTTGCTTCAGCCGGACCAAGCAGGTTGCATATGCATGAAGAGCGTCAAGCTGAGAATCCAGAAGATTGCCTGAGCGTTCGAAGTGAACTATGGCAGGTTTACAGTTTCCGTGCCTGTAGTCAAGCACCGCAATCATGGCGTGGCTCATCGGGTCTCCCGGACGTAGTCGCAGAATGTGCTGCAGGACGGGGATAGCCGCCATGCTGTTCTCTTCGTACTGAAGCTGGGCCTCCTGCTGAAGCGCTGGGAGATGATCTGGCGCCAGCTTTAACGCATTGCGAAATGAGGCGAGCGCCTCTTGTTTTTTGCCCTGCGCCGAGTACGCCACGCCTTGCAGAGTCCAAAGCTGCGGGTCAGCGGGAGATCGTCCGAGCGCAGTGTGTGCCGCCCCTAATGCTTGCTGGTATTGCTTGGCTCTCAGTGCATTACTGATCGCGTCAACCGCATCTTGTGGGTGAGCAAGCAGGCCACACGAAACAGACACGATGAGTACTCTACATGCACGGCAAATTGGGCGAGCTACTCTCATGATGAATTTCGCGGCTCGCTCTATGCCTCCTTTACTTAGCCAAGGACGATTTAGCCGAGGACCTAAGAAATTCTACCTCTGAGTCTGCAGACGAACTGCGAGGAATGGCAGCCCTCGACTGCACTGCTCCTAACAGTTCCAGCGTGACTCGCGTGATCGGTACTCAATAAAAAAGCCCTCCCGCATTGCTGCGGCTAGGGCAAGAGAGATCACGAAGTTCGTCAGAACGTAATCCTGGCGCCGACCTGCCAATTGCGAGGCAGTTGCTGCGCATTTGCTTTTCCAAAACCACTATCGGCGAGGTTGGTATCGAAATTCGTCAGATTCGGACGATTGAAAATGTTGAAAAACTCGAACCTTAGCTGAAAGTTTACCCGTTCCCCGACGTGAGTGTTTTTGTAAAGGTTGACATCCGTTTCAGCGAAGTTGGGCGTACGGAATGCATTGGGTTTTTCGTTACCCTCTGTTCCAAACGCCGGAGCCGAAAATTGTGAGGACGAGAACACTCCGTTCAGGAATGCGTTCCTGGACGTGCCCTGGCTATAGCTGCTGACATCCGGGTAGTCCAGACCAACGCCGCCAGCTCCCGCGGTGTCCCCGTCAGCGTTGAAATCCCCACTTGCCGCCGCGTAACCGGTGTACGGATTTCCCAGTGACGGGCAATTTGTTGCGCTGGCACACACCCCGATGAAGCGTCCGGTAGTCCAGACCATCGCCGGATATCCGCTCTGGAAAATACTGGTTCCGCTGATTCCCCAGCCCGCAGTAACGCGGCCCAGAAATCCCTGCCCATTATTCAAGCCTGCCAGCTCGTAATTGAGAGTGAGTGAGAACCGATTGGGTACGTCCCAGGGAGAAGGCCCGTAGTACTGATTTGGATTCGCCTCGGCAGGGTACGCTGAGGCGTTGTCTTTCGAACTGGAACGAGTATATGACGCGTCGATAAAGCCTCGGCGCGCCAACCTTCCTTTGAATTGAAAGAAAACGCTCTCGTAATTACTGCGGCGCGTGTTGTCGGTATAGCCAATGGATCCAAAGCTGTGATTAAAGCGCGTGGGTACGTTGTTTGAGATGTTGTTGATAATCAGGTCGCCGGTAAACGCATTAATGTCCTGCCCGTAACTGACAATGCCAGCCTGATCACCGCCGCCAACCAGGTTGTATCCATGCGAGCCCGAATAGCCGACCGCGACCGAGTAGTTAGCCGCGAGTTTTCGTTCAAGGGTGAGCGACCAAATATGGGCTCTGGGCGACTTCAAATTGGGATTAATGGCGCCGATACCGAAGTTCCCACCAACGATTCCACCTTGCGAGTCCAAACACCCGTTTGCTCCAAGCGTCGGACAAGTCGCTGAACCCGCAAGTGGCGGGAAGGTGAAGCCGAACGGGGGCTTATTGCTAGTGCCAAGTTTGAAAAACTGTGCAGCCACCGAACCAGGAAATCCCGGGAGAATGGGCCCTGGAGGACTGCCACGGAATTCTTCTTGCACGTTGGCCTGCGTGAGCCAGTTGTTAAACAATCCCCAACCGCCGCGTAAGACGGTGTTGCCACTGCCTGTCACGTCCCATGCAAAGCCGAGTCGAGGACTGAGTAGATTGTTCAACGTGTGATTCAGCGCATGGTGAGTCGCCTTGGCGAAGCCGTTGGCGACTTGCTGATCGAATGTCTGGCCAGGTCCTAGGTAAAAGTTGCCGAACACAGTTGTAGCGCTGCGGGAATACGGATTGCCTTCATCATCCCACCTGAACCCGAGGGTTAATGTTAAGTTACGACGCGCTTTCCAGGTATCTTCGACAAATAGTCCCCAGGTTTTGGAAGCTGCATTCCATGACCACAAGACCGGTTGCCCGGTAATCGGGTCGTACATGACGTGGTTTTCGCCGGTTGGCGCATCTTGGGCGAGCTCCAGAAAATTATCGAAGTTGAAAGTCGGCTGCGACCAAGGTCCCTGGAACGGCTCCACATCATCACCGAACCAACCCTCGTATCCAAACTTGAGCGCGTGCGCGCCACGCACATGGGTGAGGACATCTCGCCAATGGTAGTTGTGCTGAATGAAGTCTCCCTGTGCGAAGCCCACGCCGAAAGCTTGACCGGACTCAGTATTCACGCCAGTGACGGCGATTGACGGGACCGTGTAGTCCTTTGCGCCGCTACCTAGGACGCCTTCCACCCGGTTAGCGGCAAAGATGGCTTCGTTCATTGTGGTTGGGGAGAAGCTATGGTTCCAGTTCACTTGAAAGGCACGTTGCCAGTTATTGTTAAGCGCTGAAAATTCCGGGATTGCGGATGCCGCGCCGTAGTTCAGCAGGGTCCGGTAAAAGCTTCCATAAATTCGGTCGTTCTTGAAATCTTTATCAATACGAACAAAGTATTGTGTCCCGTTCCGAATTTGAGGGGCACTAAAAGAACCCGAGGCCTCGAGTGGCAAGGAGCAAGGAAGATTGTTTGACGCAGCGGTGCCGCATCCGGGGGCATTGGCCGAACTCGCAATCGGCGCAACACCGCCGACATTGGTAGGGAGATAAGTGGAAAGTATGTGAGTGCCTACGGTGTTTGGATAGTTTTGCTGGGCCCAAGTGATAAATGCGGGATTCGCAAATTGAATAGTTCCGTTTGTGGCGAGTGATGATCGCAGCGGCTCTACCGCAAAGTAGAAGAAGAACTGGCGGTGCGGAATTACGGGTCCGCCAATCGCAAATGACATGTTGTTGCCGTGAAATGGCAAATACCCTTTTGGATTCGTAAAGTGTGTTTTTGCAAACCAGTTCTGATAGTAGAACCAGTCCGCAGCCGACCCGTGAAACTGCTCCGAGCCGGATTTTGTCGTCAATACTTCCTGCACGCCCGTCGCGCGGCTGTACTCGGACGAATAGGTGTTGACCTGAATACTCGTTTCTTGAATCGATTCGGGATTTGGAGTGAGATTGAGGACTCCCTGACGAATTCCGCTGGTCACGTCCAGTCCGTCAATAACGTACATATTCGACATTTGGCCCTGACCATTGGCGCTAGCATCCACTTGGGTCTCTGTCGAGAAATTGTCCACGCCCGATCCCGGAGTTCCCGCTCTGCCTGGTTGTCCGCCGCCAGTGGTTCCCAAACCGGAAACTCCCGGTGCCAGGGTTGTTAACGTCACCAGGTTCCGACCGGCAACAGGAAGTTCCGCGACACCGGAGTTCTCCAGAGTCAACTGGTTCCGGCTGTCGGCAGTATCGACCACCGCCGAGGTAGAAGTCACGCTGACGGCCTCCGTCACCGCGCCGACTTTCAAGGTGATGGGAACGTTCAAATTTTGCTCCGTCAAAAGAGTGACGTCGGATTGTGATTTCGAGTAGCCCGGCGCTTCGACTGTGATCTTGTACGCGCCGGGAGCAAGGCTCACGAAGCGATAGTTGCCATTTTCATCGCTGGTTGTGGTTCGAGTGACCTGCGTTGCCACATTCACAAGCGTTACAGTTGCCTTGGGAATTACTGCGCCGGACGGGTCTTGCACAACGCCTTGCACGTTGCTGCTGAATTGCGCGTAGCAGAGGCTTGCGCCAAAAACCGCGAGTGCAAAGACGGTACGGAAACCGGATTGAGAGAAGCTACTTGAGACCATGCGCCCTCCTGATTTTCTCCGCAGCGGCTCGTCAATCCTCTTCGGCATGCTGCGATTTCATGGAAAATATTCGACCGAACGAAACGTCCGATTTATTCAATTTGAGTAAGCGTTTGCCAGCGGCGTGTACGCTAAAACAACTGATATTCACTAGTCAAGAAAAAACTAGTATTTTTCTACTAGACAATTGATCTTGCCTTGAGGGCGTGACGGCGCTGTCTCGGAACCAATCTGACCTTGCCAGCCTGGGGACCGCTTGCGATTATCAATTAACTTACGGCGAATGAGTAGCTTACTTTGAATTTACGCAGTTTGGACTTAAGTCTTCTCCCAGATAGTCGCTGGCTTGCAGCTGGCCGCACCTCGATACCCAAAAGACATCGAATAAACGTTGTTCGAAGCTCCCGTTGGGGTTTGCTCAAAACCGGCAGATTGCTTGACCCCCACTGTCGCCTAGCTGTATGAAGATAACCTTTACTGAAATTGTGAACCGAGTACCGCTTCGTACTTCGCTTGCCCCAGTTCCTCAGGAACGCCGTCAATTGTGGCGCTACTTTGTGCCGCGATCCCGAGTTCCATACAGACGCTCATGAAATTCTTGACGAGCCAGGGGTCAGGCGTAACCAGGAGAGCGCGAATCTCGGCTGTGTTTACCATTTCCTTCCTCCTGCGAACTCTAGACGATTACGGCCAGCGTGTTTCGCTGCGTATAGTGCGGCATCGGCCTCTCTAATTAGCTGACCGAACATCGGCGCCTCTCCGTCCTGAAAACCTGAAATTCCAAACTTGCGGTGACTGCTAAAACGCTTCCGCCAAACATAAATTCTTCGGCCTCAAGTTAGCACTACAACGAACTCCTCGCCCCCGATTCGGCCACATATGTTCGACGATCGCGTGTTCGCCCTCAGCAGATCGGCAAATTTCTTGAGGACAACGTCGCCGGCTTCGTGCCCGTAAGTGTCATTCACGCTCTTGAACGAGTCCAAATCGGCCATTACCACCCAAAGAGGAAAACCGTGGCGAACGGCTCCACTGAGCTGCCGGACTGCCCATTCTTCAATCGCTCTCCGGTTTGGGAGACCGGTAAGAGGGTCGGTAAGCGCCAGCTCTTGTAACAATCGGTTCTTGCCTTGAATCTCGCGATGGAGTTCGACGATGCGACGTCCCACAGCCACACGAGCAAGCAGCTCGCCGGAGTGAAAGGGCTTGGTGAGATAGTCGTCGGCACCAGCGGCTAGCCCTCTTAATGATTTGATCTTTATCGGTGTTGCTGGTGAGCAGGATTATGTAAGTGTAAGAACCCTGCTCGCTGCGTATTTGGCCGCATAGCTCGATCCCTGTGATGTCGGGCATCTCCCAATCTGTAATCACCAAGGCCGGGCGCTGTTCCGCCAGAAGATCACTGGCCTCACGACCGTTCTTGGCGAAGCAAACAGCGTAGTGCTCGTGAGCCAGAGTCTCCTCTACCAGCTTTCGATAGAGAAGTGAATCGTCAGCCACTAGGATCTTGAAATCTTGGGGGGAAGCGACCATTCATCCTCAGGCAAGAAATTCAGCCCCGGTTTTGCCTATCCGCGAACGAACCAGCGAAAATCCATCAAGAGCATCCCGGCTAATTCGGCGCGTTTTGATGGCTTTCCAATCCAAAAGAGAGCTTGTCCCCACCATCCTCAGACAGCAAACTAGGGCCCGCCCATCCGCCTAGCCCCGAATCAGTCTTATCGCATTGTCCTTAAACTCACTAGTTAATCTGCGAAGAAATAAGAGGGAGGCTCTTGGGTGTTTGGTCGTGAAACCTCCCTCTCTTTTCCCCTCGATATTTGGGGAAACTCGATCATGTTCGTTCGGGTCTGGGAACAACACGCTTAGCAGCTCTCTTGCGCCCTCATCGCCTTGGCTGGCATGTCCCAACAGGATTAATTTTGCTTGCTCAGGTGTCAGCCTTTTTAGGGTCGGGGACGAATAGGTCTTCAGATCGGTCTTACAATCGGGCATAATTCACTTCCTCTTGCGAATTGTGCCAGGGGGTTTTTCATCCCTATTTACTACTTAGATTTTGTTACGAAAACAGAACAGAACTCAGTCAAGACAGGCGACTCTTCGACAGTGAGTCTTCTTATGTTCGTACAGCGAATGTATCGCTTTGTCTCGGACATCCTGCTTCTCGAATAAGCGATTCAATTTCTCGTCTACCGTTTCGAAGCCCCCGTTAACAACAGCATAAATTCCATCAACGGAGGCAGGAGGCGGTCCCACACACCGCCATACCTGACTCCACGAACCATTGACCGGAGTCGTGAGTGTGAACTCACCCGATTGCATCAACAATCGCGTGGGACAGTCTAAACGAGCCTGCACACTTCGATGTGATCCGCATCACGCAAGCATGCTCACGCCCGGATAAAACCGTCCTATTGGGGCGGAGTGTGTTCAAAAGGGCAGCTTGGCGAACCGCGCCTCCGCCTTCTAATGCCAGGCGGGCACGCATGGAGTTTATGAACCGGGACCGCATCCGAATGCACTTCAGGCAGTGAAAGGTATCCCAAACAGATTGCATGCGCTGCCGAATTTCCTCGGCGGACATAGTTGGATGGGGCCAGTAGAGCTTGGGGGCTAACGAGGGAAAAAGCAAAGGAGCGTACCAAAGAAAACCTCTGGCCGAAGTTATTCTCAAGTGCGCCCGTTGCGCGCCACTTCGTCTGCCCTGGAAGATAGCACACCCTCTGGCACTGACATGCCAATTTTCTGATTCGTGGAGAGAATTAATTTGGAGACCGTTGCAGATGGTTACCGAAGTAACTGTGGGAGTCACTCTCTAAAAGCCCGTCCATGAGCTGATCGAGCAGAATGGAGCGGGTAATTTCCGATTTGCGCTGTTCCCAACCAAAAATGTGCGCCCGAGACCTGGCGTGCGTCTCCCCGCGCAGACACTAATCTTTCAGTTTTCGCAAAGTGCCCGCGCGAGGCATCTCAGGTGCCTTGTCGTGGTTGAGCCTTATCTTGTGGCAGGAATATTCGTTACTTTCATGGTTTCAACTGGCTCAGATGACAGCAAAGAACCTCCGATCTCCAGAGCAGCGTTTCACTCCATGTCACACTTGGAGTTTCTACAAACAGATCCGGAAAAACGATTGCAGAAGTCAGGCAGCGGTCCCAAGCTCGCGGGCGGGCGCCTTCTGTTTCAACAGGTGAATGAATTCCCGCATCCAGGCTGGATGATCGGGCCAAGCGCGCGCAGACACCATCGCTCCGTCGACCACTGCCTCGGCATTGACGAACTCCGCGCCTGCCGCCTTGATGTCTGGCTCTAGGGCCGGATAGGCGGCAGTGCGTCTGCCCTTCAATACCCCTGCGGCCGCGAGCGCTAATCCAGCATGACAGAGTTGCGCCACTGGCTTTTGATATTCAAAGAAATGATGGATGATTTTCTGGCAATCGGAATTGTTGCGGATGTACTCAGGTGCCCGTCCCCCTGGGATAACCAGAGCTGCATAATCGGCTGCCTTCACGTCGGCAAAAGCTAGGTCGGCGTCCCAACTGTAGCCCGGCTTTTCCGTGTAGGTATCGTACCCTGGCTCGAAATCATGCACTACGAATCTGAGCCTCTTCTTGCTGGGCGCGGCGATATGAACCTCGTACCCTTCTTCTTTGAGTCGCTGATATGGATACATCACTTCAAGCGACTCGGCGGCATCACCCGTCAAAATTAGAACCTTTGGCATTAGGCACCTCCTGGGCCTGTCGCACGCAGCTAAAGAATTATCAGACCCGACTGCGATTATGGTAAATCACAATCCAAACACGCACTCCGAACTTCATTTCCCTCGAGCCAGCCTAAGTCCTCCTGGAGTGAGCAGGGAGTGCACGAGGGTGTCGGCCAGCCAGTCCTGGTATTTCTGAGAGGACCACCCACGCTCGCGCACCAGCATTCTGTAGACGTCCCTCCCGGTAAGCATCCAGAAGATGTCCCGGGCGGTTCCGTGATCAAGCCTCGGTCGGAGCCTTCCCGCATCGCGCAGGGAAATAATCATTCTTTCTTGCCTCTCATAGCGCAGGCACTCTCGCTGTTGTTCCAATTTTGCCAGCTCAGGTGCGACCACACCGGCGCCTCGCAGTAGATCGAAGGTTGCACTTTGCGCATCGTGGATCTGCCGGGCAATCGGGGCCGCGAGTCGCAAGCGGGTTTCGGGGTCACGGGCGCTCAGTGCTTTCTGTACCGCGTCCTCATAATCGGCACCAAAAGTAGACTGATCGAGAAGCTCAGTGAGTATTCCCGTCTTCGACTTGAAGATGGCATACACGCTCTGGGCAGATACCTCCGCCCGCTCCGCGATAGCTTCGATGGTCATTCCGGCATAGCCTTCCCTCTGCAGAAGCTGGCGCGTAGCTTCGACGATTCGGCGGCGAGTATCACCTGCCTGGCGCTGGCGAACCAGGGATTTGTAAGGACGCTTCTTTATTTTCAGCAAGCGGGCAAAATTATAGCATCCTTTACTAAGTATAGTTATCTATAGCCAATATGAAAGAGCATATCGACACGGAGCTACAGGGAACTGGACGTTCTGAAAAGCGAAGCAGCATGAAGCTGGTTGTACTGGGTGCCACAGGCGGCACGGGATTGGAGCTCGTCAGGCAGGCGATTGAGCGTGGGCATTTCGTAACCGCATTGGTTCGTTCTCCAGATCGACTCAAGGTGTTTCGGGACCGCATCGCCATCGAACAGGGAGATCTGCTCAATCGTGCCGAGCTGGAAAAAGTTATACAAGGTCACGATGCGGTTCTGTCGGGATTCGGTCCGTGCGCGCCTGTGTCGAAACGAAAGCTGACGCGCACCTTCGACAGCAATTCGCTGGCGCCCTGACGAGTGCCATGCGGCATGCTGGCGTCAGGCGCGTCGTAGTCGAGTCAGTAGCTTTTCTGTTCAAGAATTCCATCCTGCCGCCAGCGTACCTTCTTGGCCGGTTGTTTTTTCCGGGCACGGTTGCCGATACATCCGCGATGGAACAGGTCCTTGGGGAAAGCGAACTCGATTGGACCATCGTGCGTCCACCGGAACTCACCGATAAGCCTTATACGGGGAAATATCGCGCGCGCGAGGGCCGGTTGCCTCGTTTCGGTTTCACCATCTCGCGCGCGGACGTGGCCGACTTCATGATTAAGGTGGTCGAGAATAGCTCCTCGATCCACAAGATCGTAGGAGTCTCGAATTGATTCAGAAATGAGGTAAACATGACACTCTATTCACTCGTGCTGTTCGTCCACGTCATCGCGGTGCTAGGCCTGTCCGCTGCCTTGAGCGTTGAAGTTCTCTCGCTGTTTTATCTGAGACGAGTCTCCACCTTGACCGAGGCTCGCCGCTGGATCGAGCCGGTTCCAGGCCTGTCCTGGGTGGCGATCGGATCGATGCTGGTTATCTTCTTTTCTGGAATCTACTTGGCGGCGCAAATCTCAGCCTGGATCTTGGCTTGGCCAAAGGTGACGATTGGAGCTCTTCTGCTTATCGCGCCGCTCGGCGCCCTGACTGGCAGGCGCACGCGTGCGATCCGCCGGACTTGCGCCGATGGGAAGGCGATTAACTCCGAACTGCTGAGTCGCCTGTAAGATCCGTTTTTGAAGATCTCGCTCGGCATCCGAATCGCTGTCTTTCTTGGCATTGTCCTGCTGATGGCGGCCAAGCCGGAATTGTGGGCGTCGATCATCGTTGTGGGAATCTCGATAATTCTCGTCTTTTATCGTCCGTTCTCGCCGGGCGTCACAGCGGAACGTTGTCCGCACCTAGCGCGGACGTTGGCGACTAGGCGGAAGATCTTACAAACCACAAGTCGAAAACATCAATAACGTCCACGCAGAAAAGGAGCACAAAATGGAAAGAGTCTTGATCGATACGTTCATTGTTCCCGAAGAATCCAAGACCGAATTCCCAGAGGGAGCGCGCAAATCACAGAGTTTCATTAGGACCTTGCCTGGTTTCGTGGAAGGATTTCTTTACGAAAAAAAGGATGGAGAGAACCGCTACAACTTCTTGACGAAAGCCGTCTGGGAAAATGAGGAAGCCTTTGAAAACGCAAAAAAGGCTGTCGTCATCGAATATCAAAAACAAGGCT
>WNGE01000849.1_pt1 | contig 39424 bp, 30 predicted proteins | sample 5400651 | NCBI WGS metagenome assembly WNGE01 (sample SAMN13153370, study PRJNA577476) | soil metagenome | isolation source: 60 cm soil or saprolite under grassland replicate 2 | place: USA:California | collected 2016-06-15 | reverse complement strand
CATGCGACATTCTCCAGTTCCCGCAATTCCGTATCGGAGATCTTTCCCGCGGCATTTGCGCCCACTGCTTCGAAGACGTCTTGAATCGTGACATCCTTGCCTTTATAGCTTCCCGGCGCAATCGTGCCGCCATAGAGAACAAGTCCTGGAAGATTCATTCGCGCCAGAGCCATCGCCGCAGCGGGAATAGTCTTATCGCAGCCGACTACGCACACCACCGCATCAAACATCTGCCCGCGGCAGACCAGTTCAATCGAATCAGCAATGATTTCCCGGCTTACCAACGACGCTCGCATGCCCTCCGTGCCCATGGTCTCGCCGTCGGAGATCGCGATGGTGTTGAACTCCATCGGCGTGCCACCTGATGCGCGAATGCCTTCCTTCACCTTGGCCGAAAGCCGCCGCAGGTGAAAGTTGCACGGCATGGTTTCGATCCAAGTGTTTGCGACGCCAATGATTGGTTTGCTGAGATCGCTGTCGGTGAATCCGACGGCCTTGAACATGGCGCGCGCACCGGCACGATCGCGCCCGTCGGTGATGCCACGGCTGCGGTGTTTAGGATCCATGGGAGAAGAATTATGCCAGACGCAATGGAAGAATGCTGTCCTAAATAAAAATGTCATTCCGAGCAAAGCGAGGAATCTGCATTTGGGGACGCAAATGTGCCTGCACCCCTCAACTGCAGATCCCTCGCTTCGCTCGGGATGACAGATGCTTACAAGTCGACAGAATCTACGCCATCGCGGCGCGTGCGGAATCACCCGAGCTTGCCGCGACCGGCGGATGCCGGGCAGCATCCCAGCTTTCTGCAAGTTCCATCATGTCCTCGGTAGGCGCGCCGGCGCTAACGCTCACAACATCCACGATCGCATGCCAATCACGGAAAAGCTGTCCGATCTGCTTGGGATTGAGTTCAAGCAGCAGCGAAACTTTGTGATTGTATCCGTGAGGCTCGGCCTGGACATAGGGCATATCGATCGCCCGGCGCGAAATCGCGTTCAGTATACGCATCAGCGTGCCCTGCGTATTGCGATAGTGGACATGAAAAGCGTGCATTTTGTTCTCCGTAGCGCCGGCGTCTCGCCGGCTGTCCGGCGGGCACGTCGCCCGCCGCTCATTCTTCTTCAAACATCATTTCTGATAATGCCGCGCCAGCCGGCACCATCGGAAACACGTTCGCTTCCGGATGGGTGTCAAATACCAGCAGCTCCGGCTCGGACGAATTCAAAAAGCGATCCAGCTCATCTCCCGTTTCTTTGGAGACCGGGAATTCGCGCACGACCGACTCACTAATCCGCTGCCCGTGGATTTTGTAAGCCTTCGAGATCGCCACGAAATCCGGATTGTCGCTCAGGTCCGTCTCTGCGTAGTTGCGCTGATAAAAAAGCTGCTGCCACTGTCGCACCATGCCGAGATATTTGTTGTCGATGATGACCATCTTGATCGGCAGCCCGAGCCGATGCACGGTGGCCAATTCCTGAATGTTCATCTGGAAGCCGCCGTCGCCGGAAACGCACAGCACAGTTGCGTCCGGTTTCGCCATCTGTACCCCGATTGCCGCGGGCAGAGCAAAACCCATAGCGCCCAGTCCCCCGGATGTGATGAATCCGCGAGGCAGCGACGATCGGTAGCGTTGCGCGGCCCACATCTGGTGCTGGCCTACGTCGGCAAGAATTACGCTATTCTCCGGCAGGCGGCTGAAGAGTTCATCGAGAAAACGGATCGTCGGCTGCGCGAGTCCGCGCGGATCAAGTTCCCCGCGCTCCGGCCCACATGCGACCGCGCGCCAATTGGTCCAGTCCGGCAGCTTCACCCGGCGCAACGCATCGTGACAGGCGGGAATGGTTTCTGCTAGGTCACCGATCACTGGCAGTTCACAGGGACGAACCCGGTCCAACTGCGCAGGATCAATTTCAAAATGAACAATACGCGAGTGCGGCGCAAAGCGAGTGGGATCGCCGGTCACACGGTCATCAAGGCGCGCACCGAAAACCAATAGAACATCATTCTCGTGCAGCGCCATATTCGCGGCTCGCGTGCCGTGCATTCCCACCATACCCAGGTAATATGGCGCTTCGGTCGGTACTGCGCCCAGGCCGTGTACTGTCGCGAATGTCGGAATCTGGAGGTAATCGAGCAGACGCCGCAGCTCAGGAATCGCGCCGGAAAGCTTCGCTCCTGCGCCCACGAGCGCGACCGGCTTTTTGGCCTGCTCGAGCAGCGTGATCAGAGTTTCAGTGAAAGTCGACTCACCATGAACATCCGCCGGCTTGGCGTGTGGCGTAAATTTCACCGGGCCGCTGAATTCCATCTTTGCCTTCAGCATGTCGGTGGGAATGTCGATCATTACGGGGCCGGGGCGTCCGCTGCGCGCCCAGTGAAATCCTTCGGCGATGACTGCCGGAATTTCTTCGATACTCTTGACCAGGCGGCTCCATTTGGTCAGCGAGAGAGTCATCCCGAAAACGTCTGTTTCCTGAAACGCATCCGTGCCGATCAAGGCACTACGCACCTGGCCGGTGATGCAGACCAGCGGAACCGAATCCATTTTTGCGTCGGCAATTCCAGTGACGAGGTTCGTCGCTCCCGGCCCGCTGGTGGCAAACGCAACGCCAACTTTGCCGCTGACACGCGCGACGCCTTCAGCCGCGAAGACTGCTCCCTGCTCGTGGCGGGTAAGAATGTGCTTGATCCCGCTGCCTTCGAGCGCGTCATACAACGGCATGATCGCGCCACCGGGATAGCCGAAGACCAGGTCAATGCCCTCGGCCCGCAAGCACTGCAGAACGATTTCGGCTCCTCTAAGCATTCACGACCTTCGCCTCAGGTTTCTGCGCCAAACCGGGCTTCTTCGTATCTCTCTGTAGCCATGACATCATGCCGCGCAGTTTGGCTCCCACTTGTTCGATCTGGTGCTGCTTTTCTTTCTCGCGCAGGGCCGCAAAATTCTTTCCGCCCTTCTTGTTCTCTTCAACCCACTCTTTGGCAAAAGAGCCATCCTGAATGCGGGCGAGAATTTCCTTCATGGCCTTGCGGGTTTCGTCGCCGACAACTTTTTCGCCGCGAGTCAGGTCGCCATACTCGGCCGTATTGGAAATCGAGTAGCGCATGCGGCCAAGTCCGCCTTCATAAATTAGATCAACGATCAGCTTCATCTCGTGCAGACACTCGAAATAAGCGATTTCCGGCGCGTAGCCAGCCTCGACCAGAGTTTCGAATCCTTTCTTGATGAGTGAGGTCAGGCCGCCACACAACACCGCTTGCTCGCCAAACAGATCGCTCTCGGTTTCTTCTTTGAACGTAGTTTGCAGAACACCAGCCCGGGTTGAGCCGATCCCATACGCATAGCACAGTGCGTACTCATGCGCACGGCCGCTCGCGTCCTGATGAATCGCCAGCAGTGAAGGGACTCCTCGCCCTTCTGTGTAAACTCGCCGCAGCAAGTGCCCCGGACTCTTGGGCGCGATCATGACAACGTCCACATCTTTGGGCAGAACGATGGTCTTGAAATGAATGCTGAAGCCATGCGAGACGCCGAAGATCTTGCCGGCGTGGAGAGCCGGCTTGATCTGCGACTCGTAGAAGTCGCCCTGCGTCTCATCCGGCGTAAGGATCTGAATCCAATCGGCTCGTTTAGCAGCCTCAGCCGGTCGCAACACGGTCATGCCGTCCGCCTTCGCCTGTTGAGCGCTCGGCCGCTGTGGATCAAGGCCGACGATTACGTTATAGCCACTGTCGCGCAGATTCTGCGCCTGGGCGTGGCCCTGGCTTCCGTATCCGAAAATTGCAATAGTCTTGCCCTTCAGGGCTGAAGGATTAGCGTCATGTTCGTAGAAAATTGTGGCCATGTTGTCTCCTGTGATTTTCGACTGCGAGAAACCGACCGGTCGGTCGGCTGCCTTGAATCTTAGCGATTCCGCCGCAACCCTGTCAATATCGTTTTTGCGTCTCCTTGCCGCCGATATCGTAATCTGCTGCCAAAAGCGAAAACCCACCACCAGGATCTCTGACGATGGGCTATAAGAGCTTAAAATTCTGTAACTTAGCTCAATATTTCTCCCAGCCACAGATTTGAGGGCAAACTCGTACGGTGACAGTAATTCGCACCCCGTTCTGGCTGAAATAGCTCGACATTAGAAGCGACCGCTGACCATCCAGCGTGAATTGCACACTATCACCGGCGTGAAAAGATCGTCAACTCTCGTTAGGGCCGCCTGAGTCTCGAACGTCGCGTTGGCATTCGCTCGCTAACTGTATATCCTGTCCGCCAATGACTCGCGAGGCCACACTCGATTCCCGCCAGGAAATCCTGCGCACCGCCGCCCGCTTATTTCAGCAGCGCGGATATCATGCAACTTCAATGAATGATGTGGCCTCAGCGCTCAAATTGAGCAAGGGCGGGCTGTACCATCATTTTCAGAGCAAAGATGAAATCCTATTCAACCTGATGGACCACGCGATGGACATCACCCAGGAGCGGGTGATCAACGGTGTTCGCGATATTGCCGACCCGGAGGAGCGCCTGCGCATGCTAATCCGGCGGCATATCGAAGTTGTTCTCAGCGTTCGCGATCGCGAAATCACGGTAATGCTGCATGAAAATCATCCGCTGCCCCCGTCACTTCGGCGGCGAATCAACGCGCGAAAGAAAGACTATGTTCATTTTGTAGAGAGCCTCATTGCCGAGGTACAGCGCGCGCGCCAATCGCGTGGAAGCGTCAGCCCTCGTGCGGCGGCCTTTGCGCTACTGGGGATGATCAACTGGATTTATCAGTGGTATCGGCCGGAAGGGACTTTGCAGCAAGAGCATTTGGTTCGGCAATATACGGAAATCTTTTTTGCTGGCGCATTCGGATGATTCTCGGGTGACGCGTGCATTTCAGGAATTGAAATATCTATGGTCGGGCAAAGTGGTGGGTTCTTTCAACTCACGGAAATTGAGCAGCAGCGATTGCTCACGGGCAAACGCTATTTGGAGTTTTTGCGCGTTCCGGCCCTCAGCGCGGGTCTCTACGTGTTGCCAACTGGGGGCGCCGATCCGCAAGGCCCGCACAAGCAAGACGAGATCTATTATGTGATCCGCGGCGGGGCGCGCATGAGAATTGGGAGTGAAGACCAGGAAGTCCGTGCGGGCAGCATCATCTTCGTCGCGGCAAAGGTCGAGCACCGTTTCTACGAAATCAAAGAGGAGCTCGCCGTCCTTGTCTTTTTCGCGCCAGCGGAAAGCGCGTGATCGGCGCTAGCTGGCCACAGCTTCCTTCCCAGGGATCCAATAAACCTCCTCTTTGATCGCTTCCTTGGGATAGCCGCGCCGCTTCAAGATGCCTTTACCGTGCTCGATCATCTCCGGGTGGCCGCAAAGATATCCGACAGAGTTGGATCCGTCGAGTTCCCACATGTCAGAGTACTTACGGATGAGATCATCCACGCGTCCGACTTCACCCGTCCACTTTTCGTCGTCCCACGGACGGCTGATTGTCGGCACATACTTCAGCCAGGGCGTCTCCTGAGCGAATCTTCGTAGCTCGTCCAAGTAGCCAAATTCCCACGAGCGGCTAGCGCCATTCAGCAGAAAAAGTTTCTGCTCACCGCCAAACTTCCCGTCCTTCCAGTCTTTATGAAGTGTGCGGATATAGCTCACAAACGGCGCAATCCCGGTTACGGTGCAAACCAGAAAATGATTCGTGCGCCCGCTCTTAATGTCCAGCGTGAAACGCCCCTTCGGCACCTTGCGCAGGAGCAATTCACCACCGACTTGCAGCTTGTAAATCTCTGGTGTCAATTCGCCTTGCGGCACCAGCTCAAAGAAAAATTCGATTTCGTTTTCGTACGGCGAAGACACAATCGAGTAAGGTCGCTCCAATCTTTTGTCAACACCCTGCACGCCCAGCGTGGCGTATTGGCCCGGCATGAACTTGAACTCGCCACCGGCCTGGATGCGGATGGTCCACAACTCGGGCGCGAAGTCGATGCGCTTGGTGATGGTCGCGTGGTAGTGCTTATCTTCGGAGCTCATGGCTCTTACCTCGTGAAGACGAGCCTATAACTTGCCTCACTGACCCGTAGAAAGGCAAGTTGTCACCCTTTGTTGGATTCATCGCGAAGCGGGAGGATGCTCCTGTTGCTGGCAGGTTGGGCATTGGCTTTTCAAGCCGTTCAGTTCCTGCTGCAGCTTTTCCCAATCCTTCTTGTTCTTTTTCGTGTCGATGGGATCATTCAAGTTTGCGTAAAATTCCAACACATTTTGCCGCAAAGCAGCCGACATTGGGTCGGGGCTTTTATGCGCGAGGTGATGCACGAGGCGAGCATACGTTTTGTCTGTCAAGACGTACTCGCCCGCACGGGTTTCGCGTCCCGTGTCAAAGTCGCGGTTAGGGAACCGCAGCGTATTGTCCGCTACCTCTTGCAAGAGGCGGGAATAATTTTCGACGGTGTCATCCACGCTCTTGATGTACATGTCTTCGGTTTGGGGCGTTGGAATCTTGAAGCTCACAGCTCTGAAGGGACCGACTTTGGGAACGATCTTCAAGAAGAACGCCAGAATGCGCGTTCCGATACCAGGCTTGCGGTAAACCGTTCCCCACTCGCGTTCGTAGCCGGCGCGATTCAGGTAATAGAGAAATTTCTTTTTGCTGAAATTGGGATTTTCCTTCACCAACTGATCATGACGGGAAAGCAGCGCAACTCTCGTCACCTCCGGAATGAATTTGCCGACACCACGGCGATAGCTTCCGATAGCCAGGTCCACATCCCCGAATACATCCTCGAGCTTCAGGTAATAAGTCTCAAAGAAAGCGCGTTCCAGCAGCGGCCTCGAAACCTCGAATCCAATGAAGTCGTGATAGCTATCGGATGTGTACCGGTTCTTGGCAACCTGCACCATATCAAATCCGAATTCGGTGCGAATGTGCGCTTTGGGGTCGTTCGCGTAGGTGACCTCCTTGCCATATTTCTTCGCCAGGCTGGGGAACTCAATGGCCGTTATGCGATTGATGATGGGATGTCCGCTCACGTCAGAGGCGTAATGCGCCAGCGCGCCCAGGGCGAAAGCGTATTCGTTTAGGTCTGAAGAATCCCGAATCAGTGCCGCTACGAAATCGCCGCTGCGGACGTAATGAACGAGATCGCTGAAATATTTGTTGCCGAAGGGATAGTAGCCCATGTCTTGCAGAACGCATCCGCCGTACGCATAGGCGTGGGCTTTGCGAAGGTCTTCTTCGGTAGCGTCAGGAAACCGCTTCAGCAGCAACGGCTGGATTTTCTGCTTCCATAAGAGGTCCACAATTTCCTCATGGGTCAGGACTGAATAGCTGTTGCCCAGCGGCGAACAGAACAGAAGGAAAGTGAGTATAGCGATGGTGCGCGGACAGCTGGTTCGAAAGGCTGGCATGGGCTGATTGAGCTATCTGAAGCAGGATACAGCAGATGTGCTTAATCTGGGCTAGCCGGCATAGGTTTCGGCCGCGGCGCGCGTCAACATCTGCACCGCGAATTCAGTCGACTCTCGAAGCTTCCTCAGGGATGTCGTGATAGCTTCTTGCTCAGTTTGGGAGTCCTCTTGACGAGCTGCCGTTAGCACGCGCTCTCCATTCTCGGCGACGGCGTTCGCTACTTCGAGCAGCGTAACCAAGCAATCCGCATGAAGCTTCCAAAGCGAAACCGAATTTTCACAGCGTTTCAGTTCTTCAAGCTCCGTTGTAATACGCGCAATCACCGCTACTGAACGTAACAGAACCCGCGCAACCTCGGCGCGCACGCTCTTCTCGTGGACGTAATCCGCGCAGTAGGCGTCTGCTTCCGCCAGAGTCAGCATCAGATTGAAAAAACGCATAGGGACGATTTGGCGGAATTTGGGATCGGCGACCCGGACAAATACACGCACCGACTCTTCGACCTTTCGAATCTTCGTCTCCTCAGTCGCAATCTGTTGTGGCGTGACGGCCGAGCGCATGGACTGAACGTCCATTGCAGGCCGGGTCTGGCGGACGAGCACGGGTTTGGCCGCTGGCCGGCTGGATTTTGCGGGCTGTGGCATTGGAATCGGTTGCGTGAGCCGGCGGATTGGCGGACGGCGCTCCAGAGCGCGCTTGAGCTTGGAAACACGCCGGAATTTGTCCAGAGCTTCTCCGTAATCGATTTTCAACAACTCGGTTTCTTTGAGCGCAGCTACGTGATCTACGGTTACGTCCATGCCATCCACGTTGCCCAGGATGCTGCCGCCTTGTTCCTGCAGCGCTTCGGAAAAATTCTTGATCTCCGCTGCAGCCGCGTGAAAGAGCTCGTCGAACTTCTTGCCGAACACCACGTTGTACGGAGCAATCGTGGCGAGCACGCCGGGATGATAGAAGGAAACATCGAGCGATTGCTTCAGCTCGCGCACCCGGCCGATAATGTCAGAATCCAGCAAGGCGTTCAGGTCATGAAAATTTCGCGCTTCTTCTTGTAACGGATCGAAACGGCGCAGAACTTGCACGTGCTCTTCCGGCAGTTCGGGAACGTCGGTGTCGGCGAGAATCTCAATCAGAGCAATTTCAAACGGCGACAGCGGAAGCGATCCGTCAAGACCGTATCCGCGGCGCTCCCATTGCCCAGGCACGCGAGGATGGCGATAGAGAAACGTTGCAACCAGGTCGGTCTTGTCGCGGTGAACATCGCTGGTATCTTTTTTGCGCACGAAATAGCGCAGCATGGCCTCGGCGATTTCGGGATCGGTTTCAGATGTAAACGCGCGGCGCAACATGGCTGGCGTGATTGCCATGTCAAGCAGCCGCAGCCAGCGGCGCATGGTGGCAAGGGTCAGGTTCACATCGCCATCGGCCTGCTGAAGAGAGACTGCCTCTAGCACGTTTGGCACTGGAACTTCGCCTCCGACAGCGTCTTGCAAGAGCTTCTCGTAGAAGCCCTGGACAGTCGCGAGGATGGCAAGTTCCCACTTCGGATCTTCAACCAAACGCAGCTCCCGGGTCTCTAAATCGTTTCAGTTAGTAAAACCTAAGCTGTATTCCAGCACAAGCATGTTCGGCGGGAGAGGTCACCAAAGTCACAAACGCAGGGCGGGGAGCTATCCTGGTGGCTTTTCGTTGCTTCTCAGTCCGTTTGGCGGACCGTTCTCAATCGAACACGACTGTCTTATTCCCATAAAGCAACACGCGGTTCTCTATGTGCCAGCGCACCGCCCGCGACAGCACTACCTTTTCCAGATCACGGCCTTTTTGCAGCAAGTCGTCAAGAGAGTCGCGATGAGAGATGCGGACGACATCTTGCTCAATGATCGGTCCATCATCGAGAACCTCCGTGACGTAATGGCTGGTAGCGCCAATCAGCTTTACGCCGCGCGCAAACGCCTGGTGGTACGGTTTGGCGCCGATAAAGGCCGGCAAAAATGAGTGATGAATGTTGATGATCCGATGTGGATACTGGTTTACGAAATCATTCGACAGAATCTGCATGTACCGCGCCAGCACAATGAAATCCGGGCTGTGCTGCTTTAATAAATCCAGAATCTTCTGCTCGGCTTCACATTTGTTGTCCTTTGGAACGGGAACGGTGATGTACGGAATGCAGTAAAACTCCGCGATCGGCTGGTTGTCGGGATGATTGGAGATGATCAGCGGAATATCGCACGCTAGTTCGCCGCTCTTGTGCCGGTAAAGCAAATCCACCAGGCAATGGTCATGCTTGGAAACGAGGATGATCATTCGCGGACGATAGCTCGATTGGGCAAGCCGCCAATTCATTTCAAATTTTTCAGCGATAGGTGAAAAAGGCTTCGAGAATTCTGCGAGATCGATGCTGAAATCTGCCGGATCGAATTCCACCCGCATTTGAAACATTCCGCTGTCGAGATCACCATGCTCATCGGCGTGCAGAATGTTGCCATTGTGCCGGTAGATAAAATCCGCAATCGCGGCAACCACGCCTTTGCGGTCAGGGCAAGTCAGCAGCAGGATGGCGGTGTTCTTCATAAGTAGCGCCGGCCTCTGCCGGCTGTCTGGCGGACGTCCTCGCCCGCCCGTTGCACCGCGCTACTTCTTCAGATCTTTCAAAATCTCTCGCGCCGCATTCGCTCCCGACCCACCGGTCAATCCCGCTCCCGGATGCGTTCCCGACCCGCACAAATACAGGTTGCGAATCGGCGTGCGGTATCGTGCCCAGTCGAGCAGTGGACGCATGGTGAAAAACTGATCGAGCGACAGCTCGCCGTGAAAAATGTGTCCGCCAGTGAGTCCGTATGTATCTTCCAAGTCCTGCGGAGTAATGATTTGGTGGGTCAGGATCAGCTCCGGCAAGTTCGGCGCGTATTGCGCCAGAGTCTTAACGACGGTATCGCCAAGCGGTACGCGTTCGGATTCCCAGTCGCTGCCCTTCAGCTTGTACGGAGCGTACTGCATATAAATAGACATCACATGCTGGCCGGTGGGCGCAAGCGAGGGATCGGTGAGCGACGGAATCGTAACTTCCAGATACGGCTGCTTGGAGAAATTGCCGTACTTCGATTCGTCGAATGCGCGTTCGAGATAATCGATCTCCGGCCCAATGTGGATGCGACTTTTAAGTGCCTCTCCATCGCCATTCAGCGCCGTAAACTTCGGCAGGCCGGACAGCGCAAGATTGACTTTTGCCACGGTTCCCGGCATGCGGTAGTGCCGGAGCTTCATCACGAAAGCCGGCGAGAGATGTAACGGATCGACCAACCGCAGCAGGGTTCGCTTGGGATCAGCGTTGGAAATGACAGCCTTTGCAGTGATCTCTTCGCCGTTGGAGAGCACGACACCGGTGGCTGCGCCATCCTTGATACGAATATGGATAATTTCCGCACCGCTGCGAATCTCCGCTCCAGCCTGCTTGGCGGCCGAAGCCATCGCTTGCGTTACCGATCCCATTCCTCCAGCTGCGAACCAGGCCGTGCCTGCGGGATGTGAATCCGCTGCAGCCCGAATCAGAAGTACAAGGCTGCTTCCTGCCGACCACGGCCCCAGAAATGTTCCGAAGATTCCGCGAGCGGCAATGGTTGCCCGCAGCAATTCCGTCTCGAAATATTCCGCAACCAGATCGGCCACTGCCATCGGCCCCCATCGCAGCAGGCGGTACATATCTTTCTTGCCGAGATTGCGAATGCTGCGGCCGGTCTTGAGCATTCCCCAGAGATCTCCCCTGCTTGGGTTGTCAATGTTCGGCGGGGCGAGCGCCAGCGCCTTACCAATCACTTTGCCCATTTTGTCTAGCGATTGCTGGAACTCCGGATACTTCGCTGCGTCTTTCTGAGAGAAGTTGGCGATCCCCTGCGATGACTTGCGAATATCGTTGTAGAGCGTGAGTGCGCGGCCATCGGGAGAGAGCGATGCCACACTCACCTCAGGCGTGATTAGCTTCAGCCCGTGCTTTTCCAACTGCATGTCGCGGATGACGTCTGTCCGCAGCGGCCCCGCCGAGTGCGCAAGTGTTGAACAGCGAAATCCCGGATGAAATTCTTCCGTGATCGCTGCACCGCCGGGTTGCGTGCGGCGTTCGAGCACCAGAGGCTTAAATCCCGCTTTGGCCAGGTAAAAGGCGGTTACCAACCCGTTGTGCCCGCCACCAATGATGACGACATCACGAGTCTCCGCCATCTAGGCCGCCGCCCACCGAAAATCTTTGAGAATTTCGAGCGCCGCGAGCCGTCCGGGAGCGCCCATGATTCCGCCGCCAGGATGGGTCGCCGATCCGCACATGTAGAGGTTCTTAATCGGGGTGCGGAACTGCGCCCAGCCCGGTACCGGGCGCAGGAAGAAAAGCTGCTCGAGAGAGAGTTCTCCCTGGAAGATGTTGCCTTCACTCAGTCCCCACTCGCGTTCCAGATCGAGCGGCGTAATCACTTGCTTGTGGAGAATTATGTCTTTGATGTTGGGCGCGTGCTCGGAAATTGTGTCGATCACGTTGTTGCCGAACGCTTCTTTCTGATCATCCCAGTTCAAACCCGGTCGCAGCTTGTAGGGCGCGTACTGTACGAAGCAGGAAAGAATGTGCTTGCCTGGAGGAGCCACCGAGGGATCCGTCAGCGTTGGGATGACCATGTCAATATAGGGGCGGCGGGAGAAGTTCCCGTATTTGGCATCATCGTAAGCCTTCTCCATATATTCGACGCTGGGCGAAATAGAAATTGCGCCCCGCAGATGCGCGCCTGGTCCGGGCATGCACTTGAAATTCGGCAGGGCGTCCAGCGCGAGATTTACCTTTCCCGACGATCCGCGAAATTTGTAGCGGCGGACTTCTTCCAGGAAAGCGTTGGACAGATGCCCGCTTTCGATAAAATTGATAAACGTGTGTCGCGGATCAACACTCGATGAAATCACGTTTGCATAGATTTCATCGCCGTTGGCCAGCACCACGCCTTTCGCACGGCCGTTTTTCACAATAATGTTTGTGATTCCAGCCTGGACACGAATCTCAACTCCTGCTTCACGTGCGGCATCGGCGATCGCGTTAGAAATTGCGCCGGTACCTCCTCGAGCAAATCCCCACGATCGGAACGCGCCATCGATCTCTCCCATGTAATGGTGAAGTAGCACGTATGCCGTTCCCGGTGAGCGCACACCAAGAAAAGTCCCAATAATTCCCGACGCCGACATCGTGGCCTTGAGCACGTCAGTCTCAAACCACTGGTCCAGAAAATCGACCGCCGACATGGTCATCAATTGCACCTGGTTGTACTTGTCATCGCTGGTCAGGCCCTGAAAGCGGCGCCCGATAAAGAGCAGCTTCATCAGCTCGCGCGGATCGAGCGTGGCCGGATCGGGCGGCACCATTCCGAGAATCGGCTTCACAAAGCGGCACATCGCCTGCATCGCTTTGCCGAACTCATCGTAGGCTTCGGCGTCAAGCTTGGAGTGGCGCGCGATCTCACGATGCGTCTTGCCGTGATCGTTCACGCGCCACAAATAATCGCCGTTGGGCATGGGCGTGAACGTACCGTCGAGCGGAAGAATTTCGAGGCCGTGGCGCGGGAGGTCGAGGTCGCGAATGATCTCCGGGCGCAGGAGCGAGACCACGTAGGAGCAGACAGAAAATTTGAAGCCGGGAAAAACTTCTTCCGTGACTGCTGCCCCGCCGAGCACGTGGCGGCGCTCCAGCACTAGAACTCTCTTTCCCGCGCGAGCTAGATAGGCAGCGTTGGTGAGACCATTGTGGCCTCCGCCGATCACGATCACATCGTATTTGTTGGAACCCGCCACTAGCTCTTAGCTCCTAAGCTTTTCGCTTTTCAGGTAAGAGAGGAATGATACTCGCGAACAGTGCTTTTGGAAGGCGTGGATCAGAGTCCACTCGGGAGAACGCTCCACTGGATTAGGCGGTGCATTGTAAACCTTAGGTCCGCATATTCTAGACTATAAAGCCATCGCCCGGGCGAGCCGCCCGAAATTTCCTTGAGGGTCGATCTCTATTGCTTGACGAAAATGCTCTCGACTTTTCTCCAGCAATTTGAGCGCTTCGTAAGCTCTTCCGGCATGGTAATGGAACTGGGCGAGGATCGGCTTGCTCTCCGTGCCGCAAAGTTGGAACGCTTCTGCCAGCAAGGACTCGACTTCGCGGGCCTCGCCTGAGTTCGCGGCGACAGCCCAGGCCAACACCGCCAAATCCTCTCCCAACCTTGAGTCAAGCGCTTCTTTCTTCATTCCGGTCGCATGTCGATCAATCTCAACCGCCTGACGAGCGTGGTCTAGCGCCTCCGAAAACTCACGTCCCTGGCGCAGCCAAACCTCCGCGATACCGCGATGGTTGGCTCCTCTATCCGGCCAGGCGCGACCAGCATTTTCAAAAAATGCAATTGATTCCGGAAACCGTTCTTGATCCATCAAGACCGATGCGATTACGTTGTAAACAAGTGCCCTTTGGCGAGGGTCGGTTTCAAGAGCCAAGCCTTCTCGCAGGTTCGATTCAGCGTCATCGAGCTTTCCAAGATGATGCAGCATTGAACCACGAAAAAAGCAATATTCTGCCGTGTTTGAGGAACCATCCTTCAGGCTTTCCGCTCTCTGTAGTGCTGTCCTATAGTCGCCGCCACGATAGGCGGCCATTACCGCATTGATTGCCTTCGTAGTTCGGATAGCGTGCACAATTGCTCCATCGCGATTTCGAATCCATATTTGGTAGCAGACGAATACAGCAATCGCTATCCAAAAAACTAGGCTTAAGTGCATTTGTGTTACCGTTTTCAGTGTCAAGCATTGTACCGCTGTCGCTTGAACAATTTCACAAAAGGGGACACCCCTTGCCAGTCGGAACTGCATTTCACGAACGAACATTTCCTCTCTGCCAGAGCCTTAATTACCGCGAGTGGTCTGGCTATTACGCGGTCAGCGTGTATGAGGTGCATCACGAGCACGAGTACAACGCCATCCGCAACGCTTGCGCGCTCATCGATATCACGCCGCTCTACAAGTATCTGGTTACCGGCAAAGATGCAACCAAGCTCGTGAACCGTATCATCACGCGAGACATCAACAAAGTCGCCGTCGGACAGGTGATTTACTGCTGCTGGTGCGATGAGCAGGGCAAAGTCATCGATGACGGCACGATCACTCGTCTTGAAGAAAACAAGTACCGCTGGACCGCCGCCGATCCCAGCCTGCGCTGGTTCCGCCAGAACGGTTTGAATATGGATGTTCAGATTGAGGACATCTCGGAGAAGACTGCCGCACTCGCATTGCAGGGGCCGACTTCGGGCAAGCTGTTAAAGTCGGTCGCCGAGGCGGAAATTACAAATCTGAAATATTTCCGCATGACGAGCGGCGAAATTGCCGGCGTTCCCGTTGATATTTCGCGCACTGGCTACACCGGCGACCTCGGTTATGAGATTTGGGTGCCGTGGAACGATGCCGTCAAAGTTTGGGACGCGCTGATGGATAAAGGCAAGCAATTCGATATTCATGCCGCAGGAATGCTGGCGCTCGATGTGGCGCGCGTCGAGGCCGGACTGCTGTTGATCGAAGTGGATTACACCAGCAGCAAAAAGGCGCTGATTCCATCGCAGAAATATTCGCCGTATGAACTCGGCTTCGGCAAGATGGTTCATCTCGAGAAAGAAAATTTCGTGGGGAAAGCGGCGCTAGAGCAAGATCACAAGCGGGGTGTTCCGCGGCAACTGGTAGGACTGGAAGTGGATTGGACGGAAGTAGAAGAACGCTACGAGAAATTCGGGCTCACACCTGCCGCTCCGAGCCAGGCATCACGGGTTGCAGTTCCGGTTTACGTGGATGAAAGGCAGGTTGCCAAAGCCACGACGACCACGTGGTCGCCGGTACTGAAGAAGATGATCGCACTGGCAAGCATTGAAACCGCGCACTCACAGCTCGGCAATAAGCTGCAAATGGAAATCACGATCGAAGCGATGCGGCAGAACGTTACGGCCAAAGTTGTGAAGCTGCCATTCTTCAGTCCGCCGAGGAAAACGGCAGTGCCGGTATAGTGGCGCTCCGAACTTGGCGCTGCACTCCTCTTTCAAGTTGTGGCCTGCGTATGTTGCGCTGCTGCTTCAGTGTGTCTCCCCTATCCAATCCCGAGTTCATCGGGAGACTCCAGTGGAGTGCCACAGCGCCGGCAGATGACCGCCGCGCAGTCGCCGCAGGTCAGGGGATCAGTGACCTCAACGCCGCATTGCGGGCAGTAGAGCAGTTCGGGGCCAGGCTTTGGTTGCGGGTCGGCCATAAGGAGGAAAACTCTAGCACAGAATCACGGCATACTGAGAATCGAGAACCGGGAACTGAATTTCCTCTTCAATTGATTCCCTTCGTGTACTTTAGTGTTCTTCGTGCTTATAAAATCTTATCTAAACCGCCGAGGACGTCAAGGTACACGAAGGGAATCAATTGGCCGAAAAATCCCAAACTCCCGATGAGAAGCTGCAACGCGAATTCAATCGCTGGGCGCAAGAGGGCGAAGGCGAGAAGATGGAGCACCATCATCTCAACATCACCGAGAAGACCATCCGCCTCATGGATCTCCGCACCGGCGAGCGCGTGCTTGATCTTGGCTGCGGATCTGGCTGGGCAACGCGGCTGCTGGCGCGGCTCGTATCGGATGGGCCGGAAGGCTTTGGCCAGGTTGTCGGGTTAGATGTGTCAGACGTAATGATTCGGCAGGCCCGTGCGGCTTCGAAAGATTTCGAAAACATTCTCTACGTGTGGGGATCGGCGCAGCAGATTCCGTGGGAAGAGAACTTTTTTGACAAGGTCCTCTCGGTTGAGTCGTTCTACTACTACCCCGACCAGGACCGCGCGCTGGCGGAGCTTTTCCGCGTGCTTGCGCCACGTGGACGAATGTTCATCCTGATTAATTTATATAAAGACAATCCCTACTCACTGCAATGGGTGGACAAACTGAAGGTGCCGGTGCATGTCCGCTCGGCGGCAGAATACGTAGACCTTCTGAAAAAGCATGCTTTCGAGAATGTGGAAGCGCGCCAGATCCCCGACGACACGCCCACACCGGATGATTACGTTACGCAATCATTCCACAGCCTGGATGATCTGCGCGCCTTTAAGAAAACTGGCGCGCTGCTGCTGATGGCGTCAAAACCAGATCTGCGCACGCCTGCGCCGGGTTATACGATTTATTAATTGGTATTGCGCACGTAGGGACAGCCGCCCTCGGCTGTCCAGGTGCGGAATTGCAAGCAAGCTCGCGGGCGAGGGCGCCCGCGCCACATCTTCATTTTACGAGCCGGTTGTATTTCCTCAGCACTTCTCGCAAGCGCTCGTGGGGCAGCCCGATTACTTTGTGATCATTAATCCCGGTCATTGTTTCTGCTGCGACCATCGCGTTGATGACAGCTTCTTCCGTTGCTTGTACTGTTGCTAGAAATATTGGGTCCAAGTGCTCATTCGGCAGCATGGTGATCTGATGCTTTTCCTTCGCCCCAATCGCTCCTCCATTTGCAGTCGAAAACGCAATGAAAATGTCTCCCGAGCCGTCGCCGGAGTAGCTGCCGTCTCGCCCTAGACCAAGCGTTACGCGGCGGGCGACACGTTTCAACTGGGTCGGAATCAGCGGAGCGTCCGTTGCCACCAACACAATGATTGACCCCTGATCCCTCCCATACGCCGGATTCTCCGGAATCTCTTTGCCAACAGGCACGCCTGCGATCCGCAACTGTTCTCGGTCGCCGTAATTGCACTGCACCAGCACGCCCACGGTGTATCCGCCGTGCTTGGCATCGAGTACACGCGACGCGGTTCCGATACCTCCTTTGAATTCGTTGCAGATCATTCCGGTGCCGCCGCCGACACTTCCCTCTTCAACTAAACCTCCATGAGCGCTGTCCAGCGCATGAAACGCGTGCTCGGCTTTTACATGGAAGCCGTTGATGTCATTCAGCCATCCATCCCAGGTCTCCGCCACGACCGGCAGCGACCACCAGTAGCCCTCCATATCGGGATGCCCATGTTTCACTTTCCATGCAATCACGGCATCGCGGACGACGCCGACACTATGCGTGTTTGTGATCATTACCGGGCCATCGAGAAAGCCGGAGTCTTCCACCCACGTTGTGCCGGTCATCTCGCCGTTGCCGTTTTCCGTGAACCACGCTGCGAAGACTGCGTCTCTCGACCCTTTTCCCCGGGGCAGAACTGCCGTAACTCCGGTACGCACCGGCCCCTCGCCCACTTTCAGAGGACCCTCGCCCGAAATCAGAGTCGTATGCCCGACCTCAACGCCTTTTACATCCGTGATCGCATTAAAGGGACCAGGGATGCCGTCAAACGGAACTCCCAAATCACGGGCGCGAGGCTTAGTCTGCGCCGAAACAAGCACTGCAAAAAACCAAATAGCAACCCATGCTCTAAGATGACATTTCAGCATCAAAGTCCTCCGGAGTGAGTTCCGCAGTATAAAGCACAGCTCTTTAGCACTCGATTACAATTCATCCGTTGGAGGAAAGAATGGAAAACTGGAAGCGGGCGCTGCTGGCAGGCTCAGCCGGAGCAAGCGTCATTCTGTTACTGAAAGGCAAGCGGGCAGCTGGCATTCTCTTCGGCGGAATCAGCCTGGCCACACTGGCCTCGGAGTATCCCGATCAATTTGCCGAATTTCGCGAGAACCTCCCCGATTACGTGGAACGAGGAACGCATTTCCTGGATGTCGTTTCTCGCGTCGGAGAACGTCTGGCCGAAGCCGCCGAAAACCGCAGTTCAGCCTGGTATGAAGCGCTGCTGCGTGGCTAGTATCTGACTTCGTTCCTACTGATTAACGCGGATCAAGGCAGATTACTCCAATTGAAATCAGCGAAACCCGCGTCATCGGTGGCGAAGAAGTTGTGTGGCGGATCATCTGATACGGACTGCTGACCCATTGCGGCAAGCACTGAATAGCTTATGGCTATGCAAATCACTCCCGAAGCGAAGCGGAAAATTCAACTCTTACTTCTGGCGGTAATCGCATTAGCTGCGGTGCGAGCGGGATATATCCTCTACCAGCGCCATGCCGAAAGCATCGAGCAGAAGAAGAAACAGGCAGCGCCGCCACTCAATCCCGATTACTATGTCACGCCGAAGAAGCTCTATCCCTACGATCTAAAATCAGCGCGGCAGCTAACCCGGCAGCCGGTGTGGACAAGGGACGGATATCGTTACACATTTTATCCGTACGATCCGTCGCGTCGCCGCACCGATTTTGCCCATGAAGCTGGGCAATTGCTCCCAATTCAGAAATTACAGATCAAGACTGTTGTCACTGATCTTTCCCCCGGTTCGACCGATCAGCGTCAAATCATGGCTGTGTTTCAAGAGGACAGAAAGGACTACGCGTTTCCAATCGGCTCGGTGCGGGCCGGGAATTACCAAATCTATTCAGACAACATGCTGTACATTCAGGATCCGCATGAACTCTACAAACATTGGCCCGCTGACGTCTGGCAGGCAATCGAGAAGCACGAGGTTAAGCCAGGCATGAACGAATTGCAGGCAGATTTCGCGATTGGGATGGGCATCCCCCAGCAACAATCTGATCCCGCGGTGAAAGCCGTCAATTACCCAAATGGAGGAAATCCGCTGACTATCACTTACCGCAACGGCAATGCAGCAGAGATTAGCCCTGGTCCAAAACAGTAAAATGGGCGTCTCGCTCTGGCACCGTCACTTCACAACTGGTGACTTCTCGTCCGCTGGACCCTCCTCGTTCGCGTGAATTACTCCGTCCTCGTCGGCATAGAATGACCGATGCTGCGCATCCATCTGCTTGGGCGTCATGGTCAGCTCAAACGTGTCTTTATCTTTGTGTGCACGAAACCCGACTGTGTAGTCCCCGCGATCGGGATTCACCATGCGGCGGGTAAAGGATCCCGTATGCACCAGGTCGGCAAGTGATGTCGCGAAGTGATTATTTTTCTTCTTATAGAGTTTCTCGGCCCGCAGCACCGTCCGCATGTAACCCAGCGCCGCCGCCTCTGCATCCGAACGCGCCGGATCTCCGGGAAATTTAGGCGTGTAAGCCGCCTGAGCCGCCGCCATCCCTGCCGATAGCACTACCGCCATAGTCCAGCGCATAGCCATTCCGTACCGTCGTTTCATGGATTTTTGCCCTTTTTGTATAGGATGCGACCTATGTTACCCCGGTAATTCCCCTCCGTTACCAACTCTTTCCATTGACAATGAATACAGCTATGCTAGCCGCAGTTCATGAAAAACGGGAACGCTATGAAATCTGCAGCAGTGGCACCGGCCAAAAAAGTACCGATCCGCATTGCCGTGGTGGAAAGCGATCCGCTGCGGTTCGTGGGCTTTCGCGCCCTGTTCGATTCCGAACCGGATTTCGAACTGATCTCCGCTTCAATGCCCGACATAGCTACCTTGGTTAACGTTGATCTCATCCTGCTGGGCAATCGCAACGGCCAGAATCTTTTCGACCTCATGGCCAGCCTCAAGGCCACGCGCCCCGATCTGCGCATTATTGTGACCGGGTCTGGTATGGACGAGGAGACCATTCTGAAGGCCATCGCTTCGGGCGCCAAAGGCTATCTCGACGAAGCGGCGTCGCCAACCGAATTCGTGCAGGCTATCCGCGTGGTCAACCAGGGCTCAGTATGGGCGCCGCGCCGCGTTCTCTCGATGTTCATCGAGCGAGTCAGCTCCGCCCCGGGGCGCATTTTCCCGGCAGGCCGCGTGACGTTCACCGATCGCGAAAAGCAAGTGCTGGAGATGCTGGTCGCAGGTCGTTCTAATAAAGAAATTGGCGCTGCCTTGGGAATCGAAGAGCGCACCGTGAAGGCCCATGTGGCCAAGCTGATGCGCAAAGTCGGCGTGCAGAACCGCATTGCGCTGTCAGTTCACGCGATTACGCACTCGCTGGTTTCGGCGAAGTAAGCATTACTTTAGGACACTGACTTAGGTAATCTTGCCAGGCGTGAAGCCCTGACGCATACTCCACTCACCTACCACAGAACCTGGGAGACGGGGTTGGGAGTGGAGATTAGGGTCACCGCTGCCAACCCCGATTTTTTTTGTTTACCCCGCCCGTGTCGCCAATTCCTTTGCTTCCACAAGAGGAACATTTACCAGGTGCTCGCTCAGGAACCAGATCTGCATTTCATTGGTCCGCAGGACGTCGCTGATGATCATGTCGTTTGTGCCATCGTCCCCCAGTTCTGAGGCGCGGCGTGCCAGTTTGCGGCATTCCCGAATGATGACCTGGTGAGCATCGAGCAGCCGCGAAAGTTGCACTGGGACTTCTTCCCGGCCGCGCGGCGGGCGCTCGAGCTGAGTTGTCTCAGCCACATCGGCGGCCATAGCAATGCTGACTCCACCCAGAATCTGAATGCGCTCGGCGATAGTATCAACGAGCTCAACCTGCTCGTCATAATGTTTATCGAACAGCAAATGGAGTTGGTAAAAAGTCGGGCCGGCGACCTGCCAGTGGGACTTCTTATAGAGATCGCGCAGGGTCATGGTGTCGGCGAGAAGCTGGTTGAGCTGCTCAGTCATCTCCAGCCGAACTGGCTCTTCTAACTCGAGCGGCAGGGCATAACTGACTGTGCCGTATTCCTGAATTTCGCGCGCTCGTTGATGAAAGCGTGGTTGGGCGCTCACTTTGCCGTGATTACCGGCAAACATTTTCTTTGACATAGAAACTCTCCTAAACAATGATTTTCGGAACGGTATCAAATTTCCCTTGTTGATCGACGGGGCCTGACTTGAAAAGAGCTACAACGTTTGGATGATGCTTACTGCCAAACCGATGCGCGATCGCTTCGCTCAAGCATATTTTCCCACCAAGACCTACGTGCCAGCAAATTTCCGCGTGATTTACTATGATTGAAGGTTCCGCACCCCACAACCGGGAGAAGTGCTGACGTGCCTGAGACTCAGACCGACGGATTGGAAGTTCTGGAAACGCGAGAGTGGCTGGATTCGCTCGACTATGTCTTGTACAAGGGCGGCCCCGATCGCGCCGGCCGTTTGCTGCAACAGCTCTCACTACACGCGCGGCGCCAGGCCGGGGTTAACTTGCCGTTTACGGCGACTACGCCGTACCAGAACACGATCGCTTCCCGCCAGCAGCCGCCATTTCCCGGCAGCCAGGAAATGGAGCGTCGAATTAAGAGCCTGGTGCGTTGGAATGCGCTGGCCATGGTGGTACGGGCGAATAAGATGCAAGAAGGCATCGGCGGACATATTTCTACCTTTGCATCGTCCGCAACTCTGTACGAAGTTGCATTCAATCATTTTCTTCATGCGAAAACGGAAAGCGGCGATCGTGACATCGTTTATTTTCAGGGCCATGCTGCTCCGGGCATGTACGCCCGCGCGTATCTGGAAGGCCGCATTCCGCGCCAAAAACTGGAAAACTTCCGACGCGAACTGAAGCCGGGCGGAGGGCTCTCTTCTTATCCTCATCCCTGGTTGATGCCTGATTTCTGGGAGTTCCCGACGGTTTCGATGGGACTTGGCCCAATTCAGGCGATCTATCAGGCGCGTTTTATCAAATATCTTGAGAATCGTGGGCTGAAGCAGGCGACGGGCGGAAAAGTCTGGGCATTTCTCGGGGATGGAGAGATGGATGAACCCGAGTCGCTCGGTTCGATCACGCTAGCCTCGCGCGAGCGCCTCGACAATCTAATCTTCGTGGTGAACTGCAACCTGCAGCGCCTTGATGGGCCGGTTCGCGGCAATGGAAAGATTATTCAGGAACTGGAAGCCATTTTTCGCGGCGCTGGTTGGAATGTGATCAAAGTTGTCTGGGGCAGCGACTGGGACAGCCTGATCACCAATGATCGAGACGGAATTTTGGTGCGGCGACTAGGTGAGATCACCGACGGCCAATATCAAAAATATTTCGTTGAGAGCGGAGCGTATTTCCGCCAGAACTTGTTCGGCACAGATCCTCGTTTGTTGAAAATGGTCGAGCATCTCTCTGACGAGCAGCTCTCGCGCATGCGGCTGGGCGGACATGATCCCATCAAGGTTCATGCCGCCTACAAAGCAGCCGTCGAGCACAAAGGATCGCCAACAATCATTCTCGCGAAAACGATTAAAGGTTACGGGCTGGGCGAAGCGGGCGAGGGCAAGAACATCACCCACCAACAGAAAAAGCTGAACGAAGAAGAGCTGCGAATGTTCCGCTCACGTTTCGGCATTCCGATTCCGGATGAAGAACTGCACCAAGCGCCTTTCTATCGCCCGGCAGATGACAGCCCGGAAGTTCGCTACCTGCAGGAGCGCCGCAAGCAGCTTGGCGGCGGGTATCTGCCCGAGCGCAAGGTTCGCGCCAAGCCGATTCAGCCCCCCGCGGAATCGCACTTCGAGGAGTTTTACAAGGGAACCGATGGCCGCGAAGTTTCCACGACGATGGTTTTTGTCCGCCTGCTTTCGAAGCTGCTGCGCGATCCAGAAATTGGCAAACTGATTGTCCCCATTATTCCCGATGAGGCGCGCACCTTCGGCATGGAGGCGCTGTTCCGCCAAGTGGGAATCTATTCCAGCGTCGGCCAGCTCTACGAACCGGTGGACATGGACACGCTCCTCTATTACAAAGAGGCAAAAGACGGCCAGATTTTGGAAGAAGGCATTACTGAAGCTGGTTCGATGTGCTCGTTTATCGCAGCCGGCACTGCGTATGCCACTCACGGGATCAACACGATCCCGTTTTTTATTTACTACTCGATGTTCGGGTTTCAGCGTATCGGCGACCTGATCTGGGCCGCGGCCGACATGCGTACTCGTGGCTTCCTGCTCGGTGGCACAGCTGGGCGGACGACACTCGCCGGCGAAGGACTGCAACACCAGGACGGCCACAGCCACGTGCTGGCGCTTTCCGTGCCTAATCTGCTGGCTTATGACCCAGCATTCGCATACGAAATTGCCATCATTATTCAGGACGGCATTAAGCGCATGTACGTGGACCAGGAATCCGTCTTCTATTATTTGACGGTCACGAACGAGCCCTTGCCGATGCCGCCGATGCCTGACGGGAAAGAAGTGCGAGACGGTATTCTGAAAGGTATGTACCGCTTTAAGGCCTCAGCAAATAAGGATGCCAAGCTGCACGCCCAGCTCTTCGGCAGCGGCACGATCATGTACGAAGTGCTCAAGGCACAGCAGATTCTGGAAGAAAAATACAACGTCGCAGCCGACGTTTGGAGCGTCACGAGTTACAAATGCCTGTATCGCGATGGCAATGATTGTCAACGCTGGAACATGCTGCACCCCGGAAAAGCTCCGCGTGTACCGTACGTGACGCAATGTTTGAAAAGCGTGCCCGGAGTATTTGTGGCGGCATCGGACTACATGAAAGTCCTGCCGGAATCGATTGCGCAATGGTTGCCCCGGCCATTGGTGGCACTCGGCACGGATGGCTTTGGACGCAGCGAGAATCGTGGCTCGCTCCGCGACTTTTTCGAAGTCGATGCCAAACATATTGTGCTGGCCACGCTGAATGCATTGGCGCGTGAAAAACAAATTGAAATAAAACAAGTCCAGCAAGCAATCAAAGATCTTGGCATTAATCCAGAGAAGCCAAATCCGGCAATCAGCTAAAGTTATTACCTCTGTGTTCCTCTGTGCCCTCTGTGGTTAAAGTCAGACTGATACAGAGGAACGGCAAAGGAGAGATCGCTGCGTGACAGAATTCAAGCTTCCCGAACTCGGCGAAAACATCGATCAGGGCGACCTCGTGCGTCTAATGATCGTGCCTGGCGCGAGCATCGCCGAAGGCCAGCCGGTGATGGAACTCGAAACTGACAAGGCCGTGGTCGAAGTTCCCTCGTCGGTAAGCGGCACAGTAAAGGACATTCGCGTTAAAGAAGGAGAGAAGGTCAAAGTCGGCCAGGTCATCTTCACGGTTGAGAACGGGACCGGAGCAAGAGCCAAAGCTCCCGAAGAGAAAGTTGCAGAATCCAAGCCGCCCGAAACAAAGCCACCGGAACCAAAGATAGCGGAACAGAAACCGGCCGCCCCTCGATCCCAGGTCGAGCGTCGCAAGTCTCCACCGCCATCTTCCACCGCTGCGACGGAGTTCAAGCTTCCTGAACTTGGCGAGAACATCGAAGCCGCCGACCTCGTCCGCCTGATGATTTCTCCCGGCACTAAGGTTTCCGAAGGCCAGCCAATCATGGAACTCGAAACCGACAAGGCTGTGGTGGAGGTTCCATCGAGCGTGAGCGGAGTAGTGAAGGAAGTTCGAGTAAAGCAAGGCGAGAAGGTCAAAGTCGGACAGGTCATCTTTACGCTCGAAGGTGGCGTCACACTGCAGCCCGAGCCGGTGAAGCACGCGCCCGTCGAACACGTTTCCGGCCAGCATGCCGCCCGCCTTGCCTTTCAAGCGGCGATAAAAGCCGAGGGCAAGACCGAAGAGCAGGCGCTTCCAGTCGATCAGCCACGTCTAACGACGCCGGATTTCACCATGCCCGCGCAGCTCGGCAAAGTAGCCGGCACCGAATACCGTGAGCCCGTTCCCGCCGCGCCGCACGTTCGACGCCTCGCGCGTGAGTTAGGCCTCGACATTCAAGCCGTGAAAGGCACCGGCCCGGGCGGACGCATCAATGACGATGACGTCAAGGCTCACTCCAAGGCGCTGCTCACCTCGGTCAGCGCGGCGTCGCAAGCGCCTCGCACCCATGTGGCTGAGCCGGAGTTCCCCGATTTTTCGAAATGGGGGAAGGTCGAGCGCGTCTCTATGCGCGGGATCCGGCGCAAAACCGCCGAACACCTCTGGGAAGCATGGAGCACAATTCCGCACGTCACGCAGCACGACAAGGCCGACATCACCGAACTCGAGCAATTGCGCGCCCGCTTTGCTCCCAAGGCCGAAGAGGCCGGCGGCAAAATGACGGTCACAGCCATCGCGCTGAAAGTCTGCGCCTCCGCCCTGAAAGTTTTCCCGCAATTCAACGCCAGCATCGACATGTCGAAAGAGGAGATCATCTACAAGCAATACATCCACATCGGCGTCGCGGTTGACACCGATCGCGGGCTGCTCGTACCCGTGATCCCCGACGTGGATAAGAAGAACATCGTGGAGCTTGCCGCCGAACTCACCCATCTCTCGAAGAAAGCACGGGACAAGAAACTGACTCCGCAGGAAATGGAAGGCGGTACATTCACCATCACCAATCTAGGCGGCATTGGTGGCACAGGTTTTTCACCTATCGTGAATCATCCCGAAGTCGCGATTCTCGGCTTGTCGCGATCGAGCATGGAGCCGGTCTGGATCAATGGAAAATTTGAGCCACGCTTGGTGCTACCGCTCTCACTCTCTTACGATCATCGGCTAATTGACGGTGCCGACGCCGCCCGCTTCCTCCGCTGGATCGCGGAGGCGTTCGAACAACCTTTCCTGCTGTCCGTTCAGGGATGAAAGAAAACAGCCACAGAGGACACAGCGCACCACAGAGGAAAACAGGCTTTTGTGCTTTCCTTCGTGCTCCTTCGTGCCCTTCGTGGTTATAAAAATTAATGGCCGAAGCTTCTAACATGCACATCGCAGTCGTCGGCGCGGGGCCGGGAGGCTACGCCGCCGCCTTTCTCGCCGCCGATTTGGGGATGAAAGTCACGCTGATCGATCCGGAGTTGAACCCCGGCGGCGTTTGCCTCTATCGCGGATGCATACCCTCCAAAGCGCTCCTGCACGTCGCCAAGCTTATTGGCGAATCACAGCACGCGAAAAATTGGGGAGTGGAGTTCGGCGAGCCAAGAATCGACGTCGCTCGCCTGCGTTCCTGGAAAGAGGATGTTGTCAAGAAACTGACTGGCGGTCTAGGTGTGCTTTCGAAGCAGAGAAAAGTCGAATACGTGCAGGGCCGGGCTTCGTTCGAGAACTCAAACACACTACGGGTAGCAAGACCGAATGTATTGAACGAAGCCAAATACACACAAGGGGAACTCAGTCCCAGAGACCTTCGCGTCGATACTTTCCCTCAATCAGGGAGTTCGGTCCGGGTTACTCACGCACCGACAAACACAGTGGTTATTTCTCAAGACGAGGAATCACAGAGTGGGAACCGCGAAAAAGCGATGCGCATGCTCCGTTCGCGACTGTACGAAATGGAACTGCAGAAGCACGGTGGCGGAGAGCTGTTGTCTTTTGACCGCATCATTCTGGCTACGGGATCACGGCCAGCCATCATTCCCGCTCTCAAGCTCGACACTCCCCGCGTGATGGATTCCACCGCTGCGCTGGACTTGGCAGAAGTGCCCAAAACTTTGCTCGTGATCGGCGGCGGCTACATCGGCCTGGAGCTGGGCACGGTTTATGCGGCCCTCGGCTGCAAGGTGTCGGTGGTTGAAATGTTGCCGGGACTGCTGCCTGGCGCGGACCGCGATCTCGTTCTTCCGCTGCACAAGCGCATGGAAAAGAGCCTCGAATCCATCCTCCTGAACACTACGGTCGCTTCTGTAAAGGAAGAAACGAGCGGAATTCGCGTCACCTTCGATGGGCCGGAGGTCAAGGAGCGCGAAAGAGTTTTCGACAAGGTTCTGGTCTCCGTGGGACGCAAACCGAACTCCGAGATTCCGGGGCTTGAAAAAACTCAGGTGCGGGTCGGCCCACGCGGGTTCATCCAGGTAAACAAGCAGTTGCAGACGGATGATCCTGTGATCTACGCCATCGGCGACGTGGCCGGGGAGCCCATGCTGGCGCACAAGGCTTCGCATGAAGGGCGCACCGCAGTCGAAGCGATCGCAGGTCACAAAGTTGCATTTGAGCCAAGTGCCATTCCCGCGGTTGTTTTTACCGATCCCGAAATTGCCTGGTGTGGCCTCACCGAGACTAAGGCGCAAAAACAAAACCGCGAAATTAAAGTCGCGAAATTTCCCTGGGCGGCCTCGGGGCGAGCGATGACCCTCGACCGAACGGAAGGAATGACCAAGCTGATTCTCGATCCGCAGAGCGAACGTGTGCTGGGTGTAGGCATCGTCGGCGCAGGCGCCGGAGAACTGATTGCAGAGGGCGTTCTCGCGATTGAAATGGGAGCGCTGGCGAAAGATGTCGCGTTGACGATCCATCCGCATCCAACGCTTTCAGAGACGCTCATGGAAGCGGCAGAAGTATTTTACGGGACCAGCACGGATATTTATCGGCCGAACCGCTGACAGTTTCGAGGAAATCCCATGCGCCTGATTTGTGCCTGGGTTTTAATCACCATCGTCTTAGTCGCAGTGAACGCGCAGGAGAACCCGATGCCCAACTCAACCGCCACGAGTCCGCAACTTTCGTGGGTGAATGCATCCAACGCGAAGCTCGAGCGCGAACTCCTCGGCAAATACGGCGAGGCACAACGCGCACGCCTGGAAAGGGGCCTGCATCAAGTTGCCGAGTTGTGGCGGCCCGAGGACGGCGATGCTGCTGCATTCGAGGAATTTGTCCGCGCAAATTTCGCGGGCGATCAAGCGACACTCGACACGATGTTCAGCCGCTTCGAGCGCCTGCTCGAACAGCTCGGCGGCCACATGCATGAGATCAATCGCGAGTTCCGCCAGCAGATGGATCTCGATCTCGGCCCGGTGCTTCCATTCGACGAAACGTTCGGCGGGTACGATCCCTCGGCACACATCATCGACGACTTCTTCCAGAACAAGCTTGCATTTGTCGTGTTGCTGAATTTCCCGCTCACAACTTTGGATGAGCGGTTGAAAGATGGCCCGCGCTGGAGTCGGCGGCAATGGGCTGAAGTCCGCCTCGCGCAACGATTCTCGAAACGCATTCCCGCGGATGTAAATCTGGGCATCGCCCAGGCCGAAGGGGCTGCTGCCCGCTATGTCGCGGAATACAACATCTGGATGCACCACCTGATCGATGAAAATGGCCAGCGCCTTTTTCCGCCGAAGATGCGCCTGCTAAGCCACTGGAATCTTCGTGACGAAATCAAAGCCGATTATGCCGACAAGCAGGATGGCCTCGCGAAGCAGCGCATGATTCAACAAGTGATGGAGCGCATCGTCACGCAGACTATTCCGGCAGTTGTCGTCAACAACCCCACTGTCGATTGGGATCCGTTTACAAACGATGTGAAACCGACAGCGGTCCAGGATTCTGAGGCCTCCCCGCCCCCTAACATTAAGCTCACTAACGCGCGCGAGCCGGATACTCGTTATGCGACTCTGCAAAAAGATTTCCTCGCTTCTAAAAAGGCCGATCCGTATTCTCCCACCGCGCCAACTTTAATCGCACGGCGCTTCGATGAAGACCGCGAGATTCCAGAAGCGCGCGTGAAAGCGATGCTGGAGCAAGTACTTACTTCGCCGCTCGTTCCGCCGATCGCGAAACTGATCGAATCGCGCCTCGGACGCCCGCTCGAGCCGTTTGATATCTGGTACAACGGTTTTCGTCCAGGTAGCAAGTACAGCGAGAGTGAACTCGACGCCATCGTAGCGAAGAAATATCCGACAGCAGCGGACTATCAGAAAGACATTCCAAGTCTTCTCATGAAGCTCGGTTTCTCGCCTGAACGTGCCCAGTATGTGGCACAGCACATTGTTATTGAGCCCGCCCGTGGCTCCGGCCACGCGATGGGCGCCGAGATGCGCTCGGAGAAAGCCCATCTACGCACGCGCGTTGAAAAAACTGGCATGAACTACAAAGGCTTCAACATTGCGGTCCACGAAATGGGACACAACGTCGAACAAACTTTCTCATTAAATGACGTGGATCACACTCTGCTGAAAGGCGTGCCCAACACGGCTTTCACAGAGGCTCTGGCGTTCGTCTTCCAGGGACGCGATCTTCAACTGCTCGGCCTTCCCGCGCCTGATGCCAGAAGCGAGGCTGAGAAAACGCTTAACGACTTCTGGACAACTTACGAGATTGCAGGTGTCGGTTTGGTCGATACCGCCGTCTGGCACTGGATGTATGACCATGCGCAAGCCACGCCAAGCCAGCTCAACGCCGCGACACTGCAGATCGCGAAAGACATTTGGAACCGCTACTACGCTCCGGTGTTTCACCAGAAAGATGTGGTCCTGCTGGCCGTGTATTCGCACATGATCGATTCTTTCCTCTATCTGCCGGATTATTCCATCGGCCATCTGATCGCAGCGCAAATCGAAGAACAGATGAAGAAAGCGGGCGCGATCGGACCCGAGTTCGAACGCATTGCTAAGATGGGCGACGTTACGCCCGACCTATGGATGGAAAACGCGAGCGGGAAACCGGTCGGACCGGACGCGTTGCTTGAAGCAACAAAGTGGGCGCTATCGCGGGTTCAGTGAGAGGCCACGCATCGTTCATGCCGCAACTGCCCGGTCTTCGGCTGGGTAATCAAACTGCTCTTAGCTGACTTCGGCTGGCGGATTTTCTTTCTCCCAAGCGATAGTTCGACGAATCGCATCCGCTATCGAGACCGGTTCCTGAAAACCGAGCTCTTGCCGGATTTTGTTCGAGCTGACGATCCCGTGCTGCCGAAAATTACCTGGAACTAGAAGATGTTTGGGAGTGCGTTCACGAGGCAAAACGGTGAATTCGCCGTCCCATCGCGCTTGGGCAGCGATTTGTCGCGCCCACTCCAGTTCAGAGAATGCGGGTTCTTCCGCAACGTTGTAGATTTCACCGACAGCGCGATCCGAGCATGCTGCCAGGGCAATCGCTGCAGCGACGTTTTCGACGTAACCTCGCGGCGAACGCCATGCCGCCATTTCGTCGAACATCAGAATTCTCGTGCGCCGGTCCACAATTCGTTTGAGCATGGGAAAGAAGCGATGCAGCGGATCTCCCGGTCCATAAACCATCGGCAGTCGCAGCACGGTTCCGGGCAGGCTTTGGTCGCCCAGAACAGCATGCTCCACTGGAATTTTGTCATAATCGTCGTCCATCCAGTTGAAAATGCTTTGCACTCTGTTCAACACTGCCGGCGGATAAGGATGCAAATTGCGCCTAACCTCTGATTGCTCTGTAAGCGGCACCGGCTGCAAAGGCCCCGATTCGGTTCCGTGGAATAATCCGAAAGCACGATAGACATCCATGCTGCTGAGAGCCACAACTCGGCGCGCGATACCCCGAACGGTTCGCATCAGGGCTTCGGCGTGCCGCCCGGAGCTGAGGATCATGTGGATAACAGTGTCGGGCGCGAAGCGCTGGAAATCTTCTCGATACTGCTCGAGGTTTTTGCGGTCGCCCAAAATAATTTCTACCCCCTTAAACGAAGCCGGCGTCCTACCTCGATGAAAGACAGCGACCTTGTGCTGGCGTTTCTGGAGCTCGCGAACGAGAGGCCGACTGATGAAACCGGTGCCGCCGATTATCAGAAATTTCATTCTGAAAATTATAACGGTGTAGATTGACGCGCCGCGGCTGCAGCACTCTGTTTCCCGGCCCACCCCTGAAGCAATAGATGTGTTGGCCAATAAACCAGCATCGGCACGGCAATCAGATAAAGCAGCAGATAACTCCAGCCCGGCATCACATGCGGCTCGCGGAAGAAAAGCCCGCGTGCCCAGTTCACATCCTGCTCGGGCCGCCAAAAATAATTAATAGGGACCACGATCCACGTTGTGAGTGCCTGGAGTTTCCATCCACGTTTGTCATAGCCGAGACGCCAGATCGCCCAGAGAAGTAATGGCGGCGTCACCACATGAAACAAACTGAGCAGGCGCAGGAACAGAGGCAAGTGTGAATCGAACATAAATTCTGTGCCTCCGATCCAATGCTTCCCGGTGAGAAATGCGCCCAGAAGATCCGCCGCAAAGAGAGTCTGAAAAAGCAGAAGGCCGGTGGCTTGCCAGGAAAAAATTAGCGGGCTTTCCAGCCAGAGTCCTACTGCGATCAAGAAGTTTCCCAGATCGCAGAAGTAAAGGAAGTTTTGCGCCCCGTATTGTCTCCAGTACAACGGCGCCCAGGCGATTACCCATATCGTCCACAAAATCTTTAGCCATAGCGGCAGGCGCATGCGCGACATTCTATGCCGCTTTTATCACACAGCCCAGATCGCCTGAGCTTCCCAGGAGCATCCGCTGGCCATCAAAATTACCTACGTAACTTGCCGCTGCTGACGGGCGTACCTACGATTGCAGCGTATGCGTTACCAGGCACTATTATTCTGTCCAGACGACAAAACTGCCCGCGTCGTCACGCAAGTTCTGAGTGAATTGGAATTTCAGGTTGAGTGCTGCAACGAGCCATTCGCTGCAGTCAAAAAGCTGATGGCGCAACACTTCGACGCAATCGTCGTCGATTGCGAGAACGAGCAGAATGCCAGTTTGCTGTTCAAGAGCGCACGCAATTCCGGCTCGAATGCGAGTGCTCTCTCGGTTGCCGTGGTCGAAGGGCAGGCCGGCGTAGCCAAAGCGTTTCGCATCGGAGCCAACCTGGTACTCACCAGACCTATTAATGTCGAGCAGTCGAAGGGGACGCTCCGTGTTGCCCGAGGACTGTTGCGCAAGGCGGAGGCGGCCAAGCCTGTGGCCACCGCGCCAGATCCGTCGACGCGGATTGCAGAGCCCAGCGCCGCGCAGCCGTTCACTTCAGCACCGTCAGTCATGCCATCAGGGCCGTCCCACCAAGTTCCAATTCCCACGGCAAGCGCTTCCGGTTTTGAATTACAGGCAGAGCCGGATGTGAAACCGGACGCGGCTGAAGCCACTCTGCTCGAGTACATGCCGGATGTTCCTACTTCACCGGCGCAGACGGTTTCCAGCCATGCGCCAAAGGAATTTCCCTGGCAGCCAATTTCCAAACACGGTTTAGAGTCAGTTGCATCAGCTCTACCATCCTTGGCCGAAGCCACACGAAGAGCAGAACCCCAATCGGACACTACGAGCAAAGTTGCGCCCGTACCAACTGGCGGGGCCGCGGCAGCTCCGGCGCCCGCCAAAGAAGTTGCGGATCCGGAGATCGTACCTTTTGAAAGCAAGCCGATCTGGCCCGCCAGGCCTGAGGCCGATTTCGAGATCAACAGCACCAGCGGGCGGTCGCGGACGGAAGCTCCAGTTTTTTCATCGCTCTCAGGAATTGAAGCGCAGCAAGAATCCGGTTCTGGAGGGGCAACGAGGAAATTCGTGTTTGTGCTGCTAGCTGCGGGTCTGGTTATTGGCGGCTACTTCGGTTGGAGTAAAATGCACGCTGGCAGTCACCCAGCCGTGGTGCAAGAGCCGTCTGCGGTGGTGCGTCCAGCTCCTTCTGTGATGCCGCCTGCCCCACTACCCCCAGAGGAGCAATCCGCGTCCACGCCCCCAAAACAAGTTGAGGTAAGCGAAAGCCCAGCCCAGCAGCCGGAAGAGGTTTCCGTAGATCCAAACCCCAAGCCTGCTCGCGCGAAGCCGACACCTGCGATCATCAATACAGCGCCGGCCAGCAAGGAACCTGTGCCGGCCAAGCCGCAACCGATAGTGGTAAAGAACGATTTCTCCAGACAAACAAAGTGGGAAGCCGCGCTTCCTCCAGCGCCCGCCCCTCTGAGCATCGCCTCAGCGCCCAACGATCAAGCCCTCACCAGCATCGTCGCCGCGCCAGTGCATGTGCCTAATCCGGTTAGAGAAACACTCAAAGTCTCGCAAGGAGTGTCGCAGGGCCTCCTCGTCAAACGCGTTCAGCCCGTCTATCCCCCACAAGCAAGGCAAATGCATCTCGAAGGAACAGTGCAGTTGCTCGCCAGCATCCGCAAAGATGGAAGTATCAGTGGAATAAAGCAGCTCAGCGGAGACTCAATCCTGGGACGCGCCGCTGTCGATGCCGTCCGCCAATGGAAGTACAAACCCTACTTCCTGAACGGCGAGCCGGTCGAAATCCAGACGCAGATCACGGTCAATTTCAAACTCCCGTAGGAATTTCCACTAAGGCAATCTCGAAACATCGTAGTCGGACGTTGTTCCCCAAGCCGTCGCAGACTCCCCTCGCGCGCCACGCCGGAACGTGCTAACCCAGCGGGTATAATCAAGAGATATCCAGCAGTTTATATCCGCTTCTGTGCGGATCCACCTCGTGATGGCATGAGATCAAAGCTGAGAACCAGGATTTAGCCGGACATCCATGGATTTCAAACTAGTCAGCGATTACAAACCGCAGGGCGATCAGGCGACCGCCATCGAATCGCTAGGTCGAGGTGTGCACGACCGCGAACAACACCAGGTTCTGCTGGGCGTCACCGGATCGGGCAAGACTTACACCATGGCCAAGGTGATCGAAGCAGTGAATCGCCCAACCCTGGTCATGGCCCACAACAAGACGCTGGCAGCCCAGCTTTATCACGAATTCAAGAGCTTCTTTCCCCGCAACGCCGTCGAATATTTCGTGTCTTACTACGACTATTACCAGCCCGAAGCTTACGTTCCCGCCGCCGACCTTTACATAGAAAAAGAAGCGACCATCAATGACGAGCTCGATAAGCTGCGGCTTTCGGCAACGCGCTCGCTTTTCGAGCGCCGTGACTGCCTGATCGTCGCTTCCGTGAGCTGCATTTATGGCTTGGGCTCGCCCGAAGCCTACTACGGAATGCTGCTCTTCCTCGAAAAAGGCCAGAAGATCAAACGTGAGGACATCACTCGCAAGCTGGTGGAGATCCTCTACGAGCGCACGGATGGCGAGTTCCGTCGAGGAACATACCGCATTCGTGGTGACGTGATCGAGATTTTTCCAACTTACGATGACATGGCGTATCGGGTCGAGCTGTGGGGAGACGAGGTCGAATCACTCTCGCAGATCGATCCGCTATTCGGAACGGTGAAGCAGAAATATGTGCGGCTGCCGATTTACCCGAAGACTCACTACGTCATGAAACCGGAAACCCGGGCCAGCGCGGTGCAATCCATCCGCGAAGAACTGGCATGGTGGGAAGCAGAATTAGAGAAGCAGGGCCACGTAGTGGAAGCGCAGCGTGTACACCAGCGAACCATGTACGACCTGGAAATGATCAAGTCGGTCGGCTACTGCCACGGCATCGAAAATTACTCGCGGCACTTCACCGGACGCCTGCCGGGCGAGCCGCCGCCAACGCTGCTCGATTATTTTCCTCGTGACTTCGTGATGTTCATTGACGAATCGCACCAGACCGTGCCGCAGTTGCACGGCATGTATCACGGTGATCGTTCCAGGAAAGAAACGCTGGTCGAATACGGATTCCGTTTGCCTTCGGCTCTCGACAACCGTCCGTTGACGTTTGAAGAATTCGAGCACCGGATGAACCAGATGATTTACGTTTCGGCGACTCCTGGCCCGTATGAGTTGACCAAGTCGGCCGGAGTTGTAGTCGAACAGATTATTCGGCCCACAGGACTGGTCGATCCTCCGGTCGAGGTGCGCCCAGTGAAAGGCCAAATTGACGATCTGCTGCACGAAATTCGCGGCCGCGTAGAGCGCGGTGAGCGCGTGCTTGTGACCACTCTCACCAAGCGCATGGCTGAAGATCTCGCCGAATATTACAGCGAAGTCGGAGTGAAGTGCCGCTACATGCACTCGGAAATAGAAACGCTCGAGCGGGTAAAGATTTTGCGCGATCTGCGCAAGGGCGAGTTCGATGTGTTGATCGGGATCAACCTATTGCGCGAGGGGCTGGATTTGCCCGAGGTTTCCTTAGTAGCAATCCTGGACGCTGATAAGGAAGGCTTCCTGCGATCGAGCGGTTCGTTAATCCAGACCATTGGCCGCTGTGCCCGAAATCTAAATGGTAGGGCAGTTCTCTACGCCGACCGTATGACGGATTCAATGAAGAAAGCCATGGACGAAACCAACCGTCGCCGTGCTATTCAACAGGCTTACAACGATGCGAACGGCATCACTCCGCAATCGATCGTGCGCCCGCTTGAGATGACTCTCGCCGGCATCATCGATGCTGATTACGCCGATCTGACAGGCGGAGAAGTCGAAGGCGTCCCAGAGTTCAACTCACAGGAAGAGCTCGATGCATACATCGCCAAGCTAGAAAGTGACATGCGGGAAGCGGCGAAGCGCTTTGAGTTCGAAAAAGCGGCAAAACTGAGAGACACCATCAAAGAACTGCGGACCAAGGAGTTTCTCTTCGCCTAGCGAGGTTGCGTCCCCTGACTCGTTTCACGCCGCAAACGCCTTAGGAATACGAGGTGAGAAGGCGCTTCGATCATTGAACCGCCATTGCGAGCACTCCGCACATCAATTAAGCTAGAAACTCAATCAGCTTCCCTTCAGCCGGGATGGCGGAACTGGCAGACGCAGCGGACTCAAAATCCGCCGAGGTTCACCCCTCGTGGGGGTTCAACTCCCCCTCCCGGCACCACCATTAACCTGCTCATTTTGTGTCAGTTTGGTCGAACTGTAGCTGCCTCGGCGGACGCCTCTGCTTCCTCGATTTCCGGGTCAACTCTGACGGTTCTCTGACTTAACTTGGCCACTGCCTCTTGAATGTCGGCCTGCGAGACTACGTTGTAGCGGTCGAAAATCGAGCGTGTCTTGTGGCCGCTGATCTGCATGGCCACGCGCTCCGGTATGCCTGCCCTAATCATGTTCCTGACGGCGGTGCGGCGCAGATCGTGAAACAGCAGACCCGCAACTCCGGCGTTCTTCGTGGCGGTTTCCCAGGATCCGCGGAAATCGCCGACTGGCCTGCCATCCTTGCGAGTCAGCACAGAGTCATCCGGCTGCTTGCCTCTGATGCTTTCCTGTAGCAACTGGCGCAAGAGTGGCGTCATCGTGACTTCTCGGCCTTCTTCGTTCTTGGTCTCCCCCGGATTCAGCCGGATGGTGCGTTCGGCAATTGAGATCTGGCTGACTCTGAGGCTCAGCAGCTCGCCGTGACGCCAGCCGTAGGTGTAGGCCAGTTCGAACAGGGTCCGCATCCACAAGCCGTACTTCGCGCACTCCCGCGCCAGGCGGTCATATTGTGCAGACTCGAGAAACCCCTTGCGGGTGTTGTTTTCCTTGAGCATCTGGAAATAGGGCACGTTTTGCAGCTTTGGCGGACTGCATTCGCGTCCTAGATGGAAGGCTCGCTTCAACACGGATAACTCCCGGTTGATCGTCCCGTTGCTGGCGCCGTCCTGCTGCCGCCTGTCGATGTACCGGTTCACCAGATCGGTCGAAACATTGGCGGGCCGCATGAATCCGAAGAATGGCTCGAGATGGAGTTTCCAGCGGGCCTTGAGATCATCAAGCGAGCGGCGTCCGTTTATCTGATACTCACGTTCTAGGGCCTCGTAAAGACGGGTTACCGTCAGCTTGCGCATGACGCTGGGCTCAGTGATCAACCCTTGTGAGGCCTCATAGATTCTCTTCTGCAGGAGATCGCCGGCAGCCTGACGGTCTGCGGTCTGCGCATTCTCCCGGACGCAATGCCCGTTCACGTAATACTGAATCCAGAGCGTTGACGATCCGGCAGTGAAGATGCTTCCAGTACCCCGCCTGTGTCTGCTCATTGCTTTGCCCTCCTCTGTTTCAATGCTTCTATCAGCAACACGAGCACCATATTGGACAGGTTTCGGTTTTCGCTCTTGGCCAGAGACGACAACTCACGGTATAGCGACTGTGGGACTCTGGCGGAAACTACCGGCGCACTCTTCTCCTCTTTCATGTTTACACCGTATACCTAGTATACCAGAGACGCGACAGGTAGGATTAGGCGTACGTCTTGTGAGTTTCGACAAACTGGTCGAGGTCCCTTACGTCCAACAGCCAAGGGCCGCGGTCCTCTAACTTCACAATTCGCAACTCCTGACTTTGCACCAGTTTGCGCAGACGCCACCGCGATATCGACAGGTACTCGGCGGCCTGCTTCACCTTGAGCAGCCGTCTACCCGAATTGTCTGCGGCCCTCGTCGTCATTTCTGCAATTTCGCCATGGTCGCAACCTGTTTAGCATCCTGCGCGGCGGTCGGGTATCGCTTACGCGAATGAGTAGCGGTTACGGTAACCGCTGTTCCGCCCTTAGGCTATCCGAGCGGGTTACACAAACAAGCAAAGTAGCGCAGGGGCGCGCATTTGTGCAGATCGCGAATTAGCTAATTTGTGGTAATTTTGGCGTCCGGATCGGAAGGAAGCGGGAAAAGAATGGCGGGGCTACCGTCACAACTGTTCGTAAGCAAGTTTAAGGCCAAGGCCGGTAAATTTGTCGGTGGTGAAGAGCTGTGTCGAAAGCTGCAGCAGAAAGTGGGTTCGCTAGATTTCATCCTGATTTTCTTAGAGTTGTACTGCGGGGCAAAAGTCTTCTCGCCGACGCGGGAATCAATTAAGGAATATGTATCGCGCAGGAAATCGCTGGCGAAACGCCTGGCCAAGTTTGCCAAGCGCCTCACGCAAGTTGCAGCGAAGGTCGAATGTGCTAATCATGAGCCAGAAGTGACTCAGCGGCTGGCTCAGCATGGTCGGCAGCTGTTTGGGCTACCTGACGAGATTCGTTCATATATCTCACATTTGACCACTACCTCAAGACAACTTCACGACCCGTCGCTGCGAACGGCACCGATGGACTCTCTCCACCAGCTCGCGGAGTTCGTGAAGGACGGCAACGGCGAAGTCAACTACGAAGACCTGGCACTTTTGCTCGAAATGGGGTATGCCGCTTTCGGGGCCAAAGAAGTAGTGACCGCGGATAGAGTGAAACGTTTGCTCAAAGGAGCACGTAAGAGAAACGTGAAACAAGTGAAGCAGCACCCTGTAAAGCCCGTGTCGCCTCCAGGGCTCCGTGGGCTTTAGCTGCGCATGGCCGTGCCGGATCTTTCCCAAGCATAATCGAGAGCAACAGCACCTTTCCCGACCCGGACGCCAACCGGAGCAAAATCTCACTTTTTCACGTCCTTCCTCAGCGCATGCACCTGCGGTAAATTGCCTGCATGAAAACCCAAATTTTGCTGTCGAAGCGAGATGCCGCCGATGCGCTTGGTATTAGCTTGCGGACCGTCGACCATCTCATCGCCGGGAAGCGGCTTCCAGTGATGAAGATTGGAAAACGGGTGCTCGTGCCGAGGAAAGCTCTGGAACAGTTCGCTCGCCGTGGTTAGTCGTATATCCGCATAACCTATTTCAGACGGGACGGTAACTGCGGGGCGGCGAAGATGAGGAAAGATTCCAATAAACTATCAGCGGCTTTGCGATACGCGCAGCGGGGCTGGCCGGTCTTCCCCGTGCACAGCGTCGAAGACGGCTTGTGCTCTTGTAGACACAACGCCTGTTCAGATCATGGGAAGCACCCGCGTACCCGAAACGGGTTTAAGGACGCGACGATCGATGAGGCGAGAATCAAGGGCTGGTGGAACAGATGGCCGGATGCAAATGTTGGCATCGCCACCGGATCCGCCTCGGGGTTGTTGGTGCTTGACGTCGACCCCCGCCATCGTGGCGACAAATCACTGAACAAGCTTCTTAGTGGTAGGCACCTGCCGCAAACCCCGACAGTGCGGACCGGTGGTGGCGGCTTGCACTTATACTTCAAGGTGCCTTCGCACATTGAAACCAGGAGCCGCGCTTCCATACTTCCTGGCCTGGACATTAAAGCCGACAGCGGAGCGGTAATCGCTCCCCCGTCTCTTCATCACTCCGGAAAGCGATACTGGTGGGCCCACGGTCTCACTCCGAAAAAGGTGGAGTTGGCCGAGGTGCCTGTCTGGCTCAAAGACGTCTTGTCACAACCCAAAAGCAAGGTCTCCGTCAACACTGCGGGAGACAGCCAGCCGATAGCTGAGGGGAAGCGGCACGATTTTCTGTTGCGGGCTGCGGGCGGGCTTCGCCGCCAAGGAGCAACGGTCCAGGACATCGAAGCCGCACTGCTTGCGGTAAACCAGAGCCGCTGTAGTCCTCCGATGCCGAATGAAGAAGTGTGCCGTATTGCAGAGAGTGCCCAGCATTGGGAGCCACTTGCCAATGGCTCCGAATATGAGGAGAGTGCAGAAGGACTGTTCTGGATGAAGACGACCAGCACGGGAACTCATCCGATTAAGCTTGCCAACTTCCGGGCACGCATAGTTGGCGAGATCAAAGAAGACGACGGCATCGAAATCAAGCGGAACTATGAAATGGAGGTGAATCTTCAGGGTCACACACAGCGGTTCGTGATCCCCGAAGGGAATTT
>WNGE01000929.1_pt1 | contig 39449 bp, 34 predicted proteins | sample 5400651 | NCBI WGS metagenome assembly WNGE01 (sample SAMN13153370, study PRJNA577476) | soil metagenome | isolation source: 60 cm soil or saprolite under grassland replicate 2 | place: USA:California | collected 2016-06-15 | reverse complement strand
CGGACCCGTGCAAAGCGCGACACTGGTCATGGCGGCCGGCTCCTTCCGGTAGTGGCTCCTTCCACCACAGCGTGGATGACCCACGAGAGATCAACCACGATGAAGCGGAACGCGAGCCGGCCGTTCCATGCTGACTAATCTGCCGCGAATAGCGCTTGCCGGCCCTCGCTGGACCGGATGACACGACGCACCCGACGATCATGATCAGTCGTCGAACTCGAATCCGTTCGCTTCCGCCAACGTGATTAACTGCCGTACACGCTGAGCATCTGCCGCGACGGCGCTCATCCGAGTAGCCAGCTCTTCAAGTGCATCTCGATCCGAACCGTAGGCGCAGAACATGCCTCCCTCCGGGTCGTAGGAGAACCGCCCTTCGAGCGCCGGAGCCTCGGTGCTGACGAGCAGCTGAGCGATGCCTTCCCAGAAGTACCCGTTGGGTTCATGACCAAGCTCTTCGACCACGTCGTCCACATCCGTGGTCCCGGCGTCCAGTAACAGGGAGTACTTACCCGGGGACAGCTCAATCAACCGCATCGGATTCATGGGTGGAGCTTGGCAGCCGCTGACACGCAACGGCAACCACGGGAGTCTGATCGGGCAGCGCGTGAGCCGCGCGCCGGCTGCGTCTCGAGCCGAGCCCGCCCTGCCGTGAACTGCTGCCGCTAATCCCATTCAACACAGCGAATCACGCGACGCCCCACGACGCCACACGTCCGCTTCTGCCGCGGAGAGGGCGCTTCAACGACCGGATCTGCCGATGTCCGCGGACGGCGGCAAAAGGCGCAGTCCACGAGCCCTACGTGGTCTCGGGCCAATCCGCGGTGATGATCAATGGTTGAGAGTCTGGGGAGCGGTAGACGTCGCCTGGGAAGTACTCAATGTGTGAATGACGGTTGACTCGGCGGTCTGGTTGCGATCTCGGCGGCCTCAGCGACACCTTCGAGCGCAGACCACACAATTTCTAGGTGAGCGTCGTCGCCTGAGAGACGAAGTATCGGACCGTCCTGCAGTTGAACCATCAGGACGCTCTCGCCTTTCACTTGGACGACCAGTCCATTGCGGATCTTCAGTCTGCGGACCTTCGGAGCATCGCGTAGTAGCCGCGCAAGCGCGCGGAGTGCGTCCGGTGGGCCAGCAAGCTCGAGCTCGCCGCCAGACGTCTCAAGACGGCATCGCAAGTGCTCACCCACACGTTCATCATCTCGCGGTGAGTCCAACCATCGTCTGCTCGAACGTACTCTTTTGCCGCCGAGTGGAGCTGTCGCGCTCTTCTGCCGCCGGTCGTGCGGCCGGGCGCAATGCCGCCGCTGGGAAACCGAGCGCGATGGTTACGGCAGAGCGAGGCCTTGAGCCGCAGGTACTTGCCGTACCGTCTGGCGGCCTGGTCGAGGGCTTCGATCTCTGGGCGTGCCATGGCTCGGTAAGGCCACAGGTCGAACTGCACGTGGTCGTTGGCGATGGTGCGCCGCATGGCGGCGCGGAGTTGTGCGTCGACCAGGGCCATTCCGGCCGCGGTCTCCCGGGTGCGTGGCACGTCGCCGGCGGCATCGAGCACCCAGCGGGAGTCCTGGTAGCCGCGGTACGTCTCGTCGAGGATCTGTAGCAGGTGGCCTACGGGCTCCTGCGGTCCACAGGGGACATCCCCGGGGCCGTGCCAGAAGGTGCGCCCGTCGTGCTGGAACCAGTCGAGCCGATCACGCACCTGCTGAAGGCCGGCGCGCACGTCGGTGAGGGTGAGCGTCGCCCAGTAGGCGAGGTCCCGTTCGGTCGCCGGGCCATGCCCGGTGAAGTACCGCAGGGCGAGCTCGGCCAGGGCCTCGGTTCGCCCAAGCCGGCGTAGTGTCGGCACGCGCTCGCCCATGAGCGCGTAGGTGTGCTCGCCATCAACGATTCCTCCGCTGCAGATCAGCCCGTCCAGCTCGGCGTGGGCCAGCAGGATCATCAGCATCTGCCCGCTGCCCGGAATACCGCGCTCGCGCAGCTCGTCAGCCAGCTGCGCGCGGGTGAGCTGTCCTCGGCTCGCCAATGCCGCCATGACAGCGGCGACCGCCTGGTCGATGGAGCGCTCGTCGAGGCCGTGGGCGCTGCGTAGCTGCTGGCCGGTGACCCGCCGTACGCGGGGACCGGTCAGGTCGAGCAGCCAGCCGATGTCCTCGGCCAGCACGAAGTGCCACGTGGGCCGCAGCACGTGCGTACGCATGACGGCGCCGTCGTCGAGGAGAGTCGCCAGATCGGCCTGGTCCGGGTTGTGTGTGCGCGAGGCCACTGCCCAAGCCGCCTGGCTGAAATTCTCGGCCTGGACGGCCAGCAGCGAACCGACAGCCTCGCGCGCCGAAACGGCGAAGGGCGAGACCACGTGCTGACTGCGCAACCGCCAGCGAGCAACGTCGAGGTCCTGCACCATGCCGCCATCTTCCCGGACCCGAGCCAGAACAGACAGCGAGGCGCTGACATCCGAGCCGCGCGGCGGCGTTCTTGAATTCCAACGTACTCGCGGCAGTGTGCCGACCAGCAGCCAGCCATCCTCTCATGCCGCTGGTCGAGCGGCACTACTTCGCCGCTGATCGCGCGTTGGTTGAGTTCGCGCCGGAACGGTGTGCGCTGCCCATGGGGCAACCATTTCCTCAGCGAGGCGTTGACGTCGGCGAGCCTGGCGTGCGTTCACCGCTGGGCGGGCTGGTCCCGGAGCCCCTGTGAGGGTCAAGGGCGCGATTCACGACAGTGGGCTGGTCGCTCGCAAGGATCAGGCGTTCTGTGCCTTGAGCTTTCGTGCAAGCGCTGTCACCTGCTCGACCTGTCCCGGGGTCAGCCAGCTGGCGGCGGCTACCAGGCTGCCTATCTCGCTCGTCGCCTGCCAGGGACCTGGCCGGCCCGCGTCGTACTCGACTGGCAGACCTGCAATGACCAGCAGGTCGGCCACCCCCATCTGCAGCGCCGGAGCGATGTCCTGAAGTGTCTCGGCAGTTGGTGGCGTCGTGCCCGCGAGCAGCCGGTTGATCGTCGATTCTGCTCGCCCGGATGCGCGGCTCAGGGCTGCCCGGGTGAGACGGCGGTTGGCCATCAGCCCCTCCAGAATGCGGGCGAAGTCACCGCTCATCCCGAAGACGCTACCGTGACGGCCCACCGGTGCCGCTGTCCGCCGACTCGGGCGCGGTACTCGGAGCCACGCTGTCAACCGATCTCGTGATGCGCGCTCATGCCGCACCGCGCGTCGATGGCCGGGCGCCGCTCGTCCGGTCCGACCGGCCGGATGGACTCGTCGGTTCAGGCACGATGTGGGGGTGGTGGGGTTTGAGCTGCTAAGCAACCTCGTCCAGGCGGCCGAGGACGACCAGGAGGCAGGGCCGGCGCGTCGGGCGTGGATGGCGGCCCTACCTTCCACCGTCCAAGACCTGGCGCGGCGCTGGTCGCTGCAGCTCGGCCCACCCTTCCAGCCTGGCGGGGTCACCTCCTGGGTGGCCCCGGCGTACGGTGCGGCCCGGCACCGTCCTGTCTGAGGTGCTGGCACCGGAGGAGCAGGACGCTGCGGTGGCCGGGCTGCTGCGCCGGCTGTGGATCGATCCACCGGCCGGACACCCGTTCCGTCCGCTGCAAAGCATGTGCGATGCGTGGGCGCAGGAGTTTGACCGCACATACGCGGCCCATGTGCGAGGGCTGCACCGCGACCCCGGTGTGATCAGGGCAGGCATCGGGCTGCTGCGTAGCCTCCCTGGTACCGCCGCGACCAGCGTATTGCTGTGCACCGACCTGCATGCGGGCAACGTGCTGGCCGCCGAACGGGAGCCATGGCTGGTCATCGATCCCAAGCCGTACCTGGGTGACCCCGCCTACGATCCGGTTCAGCACATGCTCAACTTCCCTGACCGGCTCCTGGCCGATCCCGCCGGCCTCGCCCGGCGCATGGCCGACCTGCTGGACCTGGACGACGACCGGGTCCGAGCCTGGCTGTTCGCCCGATGTGTGCAGGAATCGTGGGACCAACCCCACCTGTGGAGCGCGGCGATCACCCTGGCACCGTAGCCAGCCGCCAGCCTCGAAAGCCTCCGGAATACTCCTCAACGGTGTTGTCACATCCGGGCGGGAGCCGACAGTTTCGGCTGAGAATCTGCATGCGCATATGCCCCGCCAACGGCAAGGGCCGAGTTAGTCAGAGGTGCTGTTTGTCTTAGAAAAGGCCTAGAATCGCGCCCACTGATTTCGAGGGCCACAGCGCCCCAGACGTTGAGCCCATTAATGTCGCGAACCGTATCCATGTTGGCGTAGAATTCCTGTTCAACGGAGAGTGTCCTGTGAACACCCGGTAACGCTTCTCCGATGGATGATGGCTTCCCTCGCTCTAGGGCGTCGAAACTCCGGACACGTGCCTGTGCAAGGCCACCCAATTTATAACGTCCTGGGCCGTGGACGAAAACTAGTTCTGCCCAACCCGAAACGATGTCACTGAACTCACTGGACGCCTTCCAGTATTCTTCATCGGAAATGGACGTATCATGATTCATGTCAATGAGAGCACTGGACAGATCCCTCAATTGCGTTGGACTCATTTCATCTAGGCCGCTAGTATCTACCATGTTCATAGGATTACTTCCAACATAGGCGTAGAGATTCAAGCCTGCCGCGGCCCCTAACGGATGACGACGCTCGTCATCGTCGCGGTCGTGCTGGCCTGGCTGCTGGCGACGACCACGTACGCCGAGCCGGTGGTCCCCGGTCCGGCTAGCGACGCTGAGTTGCCTGCTGTACCTGCTGCACACGACGACCGCGCTGGCCGCCGTGGTGCCGTACGACATGGTGCTGGTGCCCGCGGTGCTGGTGCGCTGGCTGGCTCGTACCGTCATGGTGCTCGCGGCGACCGCGGTGTTCGCGGTCGCGGCGGCCGGTGCGGGCGCGGTCGGCGGCCGGCCGGTCCTCGTCGCGTCGATCGTCGGGCTGCTCCTGACGGCGGCACTCGCCGCGCTACGGGCCGGAATGCGGAAACGTTGATGTGATCTGCATCACATCTCGTTCTTGATGTTTGGTCACTGGCCTGGGTGTATCTGTAAGGAAGCCGAACCGGTATACCGGACCTCGGCCGGCTGTCCTATTGCCGACCGATCCCGGCCGTCCATATATTTCCGCCGCCGGGCCCGCATCGGGGCAGCCGGCGACAACTACTTCGGATGGTCTACGGGGGAACCATGTCCGGTGGTTTACATTCGCGTGTCTCCATTCGGGCGCTGAGAGAGCGCCGGCTCAAGGCTGTCCGGGGCGTCGCCGCAGTCATGGCGGTGACCCTGGCGGCGACGATCTCGGATGTCGCGGCCATCCCGGCCGCGCCGGCCGCGGCCAAGCCCGCCGCGCCCGCGAAGGCGGCCTGTCCCGACGAGCGCGCCGACCGGGTCTCCGCGCTGGTCACCGCAAAGCTGTGCAACAAGCGGGTGGTCGTCACCGACGCCACGTCGGAGATCTCCCAGACGTGGGCAAAGCCCGACGGCTCGCTGTCGGTACAGGCGTATCTGGCGCCGGTGCGGTTCAAGCAGGGCGACCGGTGGGTCGCCGTCGACCTGACCCTGAAGAAGGCCGCCGACGGATCTGTCGCGCCGGCGGCCCACCCGCGCGGGTTGAAACTGTCGGGCGCGGCGACCGGCGCCGGCAACCACCGGCTCGCGTCTGTCGCGGTCGGCGACGACATCCTGTCGATGGACTGGGGCGGCTCGCTGCCTGAGCCGGCCCTGGCCGACAACCGCGCCACCTACCGCGAGGTGCAGCCCGGCATCGACCTGGTGGTCGAGGCCACCCGGACCGGGTTCGAGCAGTACGTGGTCGTGAAGGACAAGGCGGCCGCGGCGCGGGTGGCGACGTTGAAGCTGCCGTTGACCAGCAAGAAGCTCCGGTTCGTCAACGACGCCCCCGGGGCCTTCGCCATCAGGGACGCCGCAGGCCGGGCCGTCGGCCGGATCCCGACGCCGCTGGCGTGGGACTCCAGCACCGACGGCGTCACCGCGCCGCGGCAGGACAAGGCGATGGCGGTGACCTCGCGGTCCCGGGCCGGCGCGAAGCGACCCGCCACTGCGGGCGCCCCGGGGGTCAAGGCGCAGGCCGCCGACGCCGCTGACGGCACCGGCGCGGTCGAGCTGGAACTCGCCCCCGACCCGGCCTGGCTGAACGCGCCGGAGCGGGTGTGGCCGGTAATCCTCGACCCGGCCTTCACCGTCGGGCCGACCGTCGACGCGTACATCAAGTCCGGTGACGGCTCCGACCATTCGGGCAACAACGACCTGCAGATGGGGTACGGCACGCCCGGCTGGGTCGCCCGCGCGCTGTTGCAGTGGGACACCGGCTACCTCGCCGGCGCGAACGTCAAGTCGGCCACGCTGCACCTGTGGAACTTCTACTCGGCGAGCTGCGAGGCCAGGGAATGGGACCTGTACAACGTCGCGCCGTTCAGCATCCCGGTGTTCTGGTCCAACCAGCCCGCGTGGGACGCCGACCGCCTGTCGTACTCGTCGGAGACCAAGGGCCTGAACACCACCTGTGACGACGGCTGGGTCGGCATCAACGCGCAGCCGTTCTTCCAGAAGGCGGCCAACGCCGGTGCCGGCACCTCGTACATGGGGCTGCGCTCGCACGACGAGACGAACGTGGCGAGCTTCAAGCAGTTCCGCTCGTCGCAGGCGCCGTCGGTCGTCGTGCCGTACCTGACGATGGACTACGACGCCGCGCCGATCCTGTCCAACGTGCAGGCCGCACCGACCTCGGGCGGCTGTGTCACCGGTGCCGGCCGGCCGTACGCGACCTCCGCCACGCCACAGCTGCGCGTCAACGCGTCCAGCGAGAACAACGCCCAGTCCTCGGTACGGTTCGAGTGGTGGGTCACCAACGGCTCGATGATCGGCTCGACCACCGTCAACAACGTGCCGTCCGGCTCCCAGGCGTCGGTCACCGTACCGGCCAAGGCGTTCAGCGAAGGCGGCACGTACTCGTGGCGGGCCCAGGCCAACAACGGCAGCCGGCTGTCGCTGTGGACGCCGTGGTGCGAGTTCACTGTGGACACTCTCAAGCCGGGCGCGCCGTTCGTGTCCTCGGCGCAGTACCCGCCGGTGTCCACCGACCCGACGTGGGGCCGCGGCGGCGGTGGGCAGGCCGGGCAGTTCGCCTTCACCGCGCCGGCGCAGTCCCCGGACGTCGCCGCGTTCGTCTACCAGCTCGACAGCGACACCGCGCCGACGACGGTCACCCTGTCGGGCTCGCCGACCACGGTGTCGATCACGCCCAAAGAGGACGGACGGCGCACGCTGACCGTGCGTTCCAAGGACCGGGCCGGCAACCTCTCCGAGCCCACCACATACGTCTTCAACGCCGGCCGGGCCGGCCTGTCGCTGCCCCAGCCGGGGGCCAACGTCGTCAAGCGCATGAAGATCGCCGTCAGCGGCGACCCGGCGCTGACCCGCGCCACGCTGCAGTACCGGCGCGGTCCTGGCGGCGTCGAGTACGACATTCCGCTCGCCCAGGTCCGCAAGGCCAACGGCGACCCGGTGACCGCGTACCCGGTGCGCCTGTCCGACCTGGGCGGCAACGCCATCTGGAACGCCGTCGACACCCTCGGGACGACCGGCGGCGTGGTGCAGGTGCGCGCCGCGCTGTACCCCGACGCCGACGGCGTCGCCCCATACCAGTCACAGTGGACGACGGTCAACGTCGACACCAACGGCGACGGCGCGGCCGGCGACGACGTGGGGCCGGGCTCGGTCAACCTGCTCACCGGCGACTACACGGTCGCCTCCGGCGACGCCGAGGAGTTCGGGCTGTCCGTGTCGCGGACCGCGTCGTCGCGCGAGCCCACCGACGGCTGGGTGCCCCAGGGTGAGCGGCTCACGGCCAACCAGCAGCAGCTTTCCACCGACACGAGCGGGTACCAGGCCACGTTCGGCACGGCGACCCTCGCCCGGTCGACCGCGCGCGGGCAGGGCTCTACGACCGACTCGCTGGAGATCACACCGGCCGCCTCGTCGGGCGCCGGGTCGGGTGACTCGTTCGTCTCGGTCGGCGGCGAGAGCGGGATCCTCCAGCAGGGCATGAAGCCCGGCCGCCGCTACCGGATGACCGGTTGGATCTACGTGCCCGCCGACACCGGTCTCAACTCGCCGTTCCCGACGCGCGGCCTGCGCATCGTCGGGTTCACCCGGGACGCGGCCGGCTACCACGAGACCGCCTCGGCGAAGGCCGCCTGGGTGGACGGCTGGCAGGAACTGTCGGTCGACCTGGACATCCCGGCCGGGGCCACCGAGGCGTTCTTCCGCCTGTACAACGGGCTGCCGTTCGGCTCGGGCAAGAAGGTGTACTGGGACAACCTGTCGCTCAAGGAAGTGGTCGCGCCGTTCGGGCCGCAGTGGCGCGGCGGTGCCGGCGACGGCATCGTCGACAACGACTACGCCACCCTTACCTTCACCACGCCCGAGCTGGCCAAGATCACCCTCACCGGTGGCACCTGGCTCACCTTCGCCAAGAACGCGGCCGGCCAGTTCTTCCCGGAGCCGGGCGCCGAGGACCTGACCCTCACCAAGGTCAACGACTCCGTGTACCGGCTGTCCGACCTCGACGGCAGCGCCACCGAGTTCACCCAGCAGGGCGGGACGTTCGCGGTCAGCTCGACGTGGACCCCCGACACGGCGTCGACCAGCCGGTACCTGTACGACGTCAGCGACAACCGATCGCTGGTCAAGCGGGTGATCAACCCGACGGAGCCGGGCGTCGGCGACTGCGCGACGCCGGTACCCGCGCGTGGCTGCGAGGTCCTCGAGTACGACTACGCGACCGCGACCACCGCGACCGGCTCGGCGCTTGGTGACTTCACCGACCGGGTACGGGCGATCAAGGTCTGGTCGTGGGACCCGGTCGCGCAGGCCGAGACGCCGGTCGAGGTCACCCGGTACGCGTACGACAGCCAGGGCCGGCTGCGCGAAAGTTGGGACCCGCGGCTCGCCCAGCCCATCAAGAACGGGTACGACTACGACGCGGCCGGGCGGCTCACCAAGGTCACCACGGCCGGGCAGCTGCCGTGGCAGTTCGACTACGGCACCGCGGTCGGCGAGGACACCAACCCCGGCCGGCTGCTGCGGGCCCACCGCGGCGCGCTCAAGCCCGGTACCCGCGACCAGCTCGACGGCGAGCTCACCACGAGCGTCGTGTACAACGTGCCCCTGACCAGGGGTGCCGGCGGCCCACACGACATGGACTTCGTGGCGATCAGCCGGTGGGGGCAGAAGGACCTGCCCACCGACGCGACCGCGCTGTTCGGCCCCGAAACCGACCCCGGCACCAACTCTGCAGGACCGGCCACGCCCGGCAACGGCGGGTACACGTACGCCACCACACATTACCTGAACGCCTCCGGGCAGGAGGTCAACACCGCCACGCCCGGCGGTCACATCGACAGTGACCAGTACGACCAGTTCGGCAACCAGGTGTGGTCGCTGGAGGCCACCAACCGGGAACTGGCGCTCGGCACCCTGCCGGACGCCGCGGAGAAGGCCGCCGAGCTGAACCTGCCGGCCGACAGCGCCGCCCGCGCCCAGCTTCTCGCGACCGTGAAGCGGTACAGCAACGACGGCCTCGACCGGGTCGACGAGCTGGGCCCGGTGGTGAAGGTGGCGCTCGAGCGCGACTTGGCCAGCGACAACAAGCCGACCATCCCGGCCGGCACCGAAGTCATTGCGCGCGGGCACACCACCCATGTGTACGACGAGGGCAAGCCGGACGGCGCCGCCTACCACCTGGAGACCACCGAGACCGCCGGCGGCCAGGTGAACGGGTACGCCAACGACGCCGACGTCCGGGTCAGCCACACCGGGTACGGCAACGAGAAGGGCGGCAGGTCCGGCTGGCAGCTCAAGAAGGCGACGTCCACCACCACCGACGCCGGATCGGCGTACGTAGTTTACGACGACGCCGGCCGGGCGCTGCAGTCCTGGGGCCTCGGCTCCACCGGCGCTGACGCCCTCGCCACGCTCACCAGCTACTACACCGCCGGCGCCCACCCCATGGACGCCGCCTGCGGCAACCGGCCGGAGTGGGCCGGCCAGCCCTGCACCACGAAGGCCGGCGGTCCGATCACCGGGCAGCGACCGGACATGAGCGGCGACCTGCCGGTCAAACGGGTCGAGGAGTACACCCGCACCGGCGAGACGGCCAAGGTGGCGGAGACGTTGGGCGGCAAGACCCGCCGCACCGTCACTGAGCACGACAACGCCGACCGGGTCACGTCGGTCCAGATCACCTCCGACGAGGGCGTGGCGCTGCCGGCGATCACCACCGAGTACGACCCGATCACCGGCCAGACCACGGTCACCCGGGCCGGTAGTGCGACGATCACCCGCGAGTACGACCTGCTCGGCCGGGTGCTCACGTACACCGACGCCGACGGCGGGGTGACCCGCAATGAGTTCGACCGGTTCGGCAAGCCGTCCAAGGTCAGCGACAACACCGGGTCGACCACGTTCGGGTACGACCGGGAGGCCGAGCCGCGCGGCCTGCTCACCTCGGTCACCGACTCGATCGCCGGCACGTATAGCGCGAAGTACTCGCCCGACGGCCAGATGGTCGAGCTCAAGTACCCGGGCGGGATGACCCGTACCGACACGCTGAACGCGGCGTTCGCGCCGGTCGGCCGCTCGTACAAGCGCGACTCCGACGGGCAGGTCATCTACGCCGAGTCGATCGTGGCGAACACGCAGGGCCAGTGGGTCAACCACACGTACACCGGCGGGTCGAAGACCTACGGGTACGACACGCTCGGCCGGATCACCTCGGTGCGCCAGGTGGCCGACGGCGCCTGCACCACCCGGGCGTACGCGTACGACGCGCGGACCAACCGGACGGCGAAGCGGACCTACAACCCGGGCACCGACGGCACCTGCCGGGGCGACGGCACCGCCGACGCCGAGGAGGGGCACACGTACGACTCCGCCGACCGGATCACCGACGCCGGGTACGTGTACGACGCGTTCGGCCGGACCACCGCGCTGCCGGGCGGCCTGACCAACACGTTCTACGCCAACGACCTGGTGGCCGGCCAGCAGACCGCTGACACGAAGCAGAACTGGACGCTCGACCCGGCGCACCGGTTCCGCGGGTACACCACGGCCAAGCTGGTGAACGGCGCGTGGTCCAACGCGTCGAGCAAGCTCAACCACTACGGCGACGACTCCGACGAGGCCCGCTGGATCGTCGAGGACACCTCGCTCGGGTCGATCACCCGCAACGTGTCCGGCCCGGACTCCGACCTGGTGGCGACCACCTCGGCCACCGGTGACGTCCGGCTCCAGCTGACCAACCTGCACGGCGATGTCGCGGCGACGATCGACACCGGCTTGACCGCGCCGGAGTTCTACTCCTTCGACGAGTTCGGCATGCCCACTGCCGGCCAGGCCCAGCAGCGGTACGGCTGGCTCGGCGGCAAGCAGCGCTCGGCCGACGCGCTCGGCGGCGTGATCCTGATGGGCGTCCGGCTGTACAGCCCGGCGCTGGGCCGGTTCCTCCAGGTCGACCCGGAGGTCGGCGGCAACTCCAACCCGTACGACTACTGCTCCGGCGACGGCGTCAACTGCTCCGACCTCGACGGCAAGTGGGGCTGGGGCAGTATCAAGAAGGCGCTGAACACGGTCGCGAAGGTCGCGTCGTACGCCTCGATGATCCCCGGCCCGGTCGGCACCATCTGCGGCGTCGTGTCGGCGGTCGCCTACGTGGCGACCGGCAACTGGAAGGAAGCCGCCTGGGCGATAGCCGGCGCCGCCGCGGCAGTGGTCGGCGCCGGTGCGGCGGTGAAGGGCGCCCAGATAGCCATCACCGCCATCCGCGCATCCAGCAAGATGGCGAAGTTCGGCGGACGCGCGGTCAAGGCCGCCCGAACGACGATGCGGTCGGCCAACTCCGTGTACCGGAGGTCGGTCTCGATCGCGAGGAAGGCGGCCAACAGCCGGATCGGGCGCGTTCTCCGGGGCTGCGGCCGCCGTAACTCCTTCGAGCCCGACACGCCGGTGCTGATGGCCGACGGCTCCTGGCGGGAGATCCAGTACCTGCAGGAGGACGACGCTGTCATCGCCGTCGACCCCGAAACCGGTGCGACGTCGGTACAGCCGGTCCTCGGCGTGATCATCGGGCAGGGCACCCGGCACCTCGTCGGGGTGGACATCGCAGCCGGCGACGGCAGCTACGTCGAGATCTACGCCACCGCGGATCACCCCTTCTATGTCGAGGACGGCGGGTGGACCGGGGCGTCGAACCTCCGGACCGGTGCCGTGCTGAAGACGGTGGACGGTCGACGCCGAACGGTCGGCGATGTCCGCGACTTCGGTGACGTCGCCGGGCGTACCGTGTACAACCTCAACGTCGGCAACGTACACACGTTCGTTGTAGGCGACGCCGATGCTGCGGTCGTCGTTCACAACTGCTCGGAGATCAGCGGGTACACCAACCACGGCGCGGAGCAGGCGGCTACACGGGGAATATCGCACGACATGGCGAACAACGCGGTCCGGACCGGGCGCCGCTCACCCGGCAACAAGCCCGGAACCACCAAGTACACCGGGCGGCGGGTCTGGGTAGTGTTGAACCGCCGTTGCCAGGTCGTCTCCTGCGGCTGGAACGGGCGGAGGTGACAGCGGACATGACGGCGCTACCGTGGGTCACCTTCGATCCCGAGGCGGACGCGGCGTACGTGCGGTTGGCCGAGATCGCCCCCGGCCAGGCGACGGTGCAGGTAATCGTGGAAGGCGTGCCAGGCCCCGCTGACGTCGTGCTCGACTTCGACTCAGCGGGTCACCTGCTCGGAATCGAGGTGATCGGCGCGTCGGCCATCCTGGATCCCGACCTTCTGGCGGGGGCGGCGCCTCCGGGTTCCGTTTCCGGTATCGGCGACCCGGCCGGACCTTCGGACTGACCGGTTTCGTGCCGGGAACGTGCCCTTCTGAGCGCCCAGACGCTTGGAAGGGCCGTCGGGCTCGAATATTGGGTTCGGCTACGCTGCCTGCGAATACTCGTTGATCAGGCCGCGGAGGAGCGGGCGTCGACGGACCCGCGCGGTGGGCGCCTTCATGACGTCCGCGGGACGATTCGGTGGACGTTGGTTCAATGAACGATGTGGACGGTGACCGTTGTAGCGCGCGGTGTACTCGTTGATAACGGTCGCCAGGTGACGTTCGCTGATGATGAGCATCCGGTCGGTGCACTCGCGGCGGACGGTGCCCATCCAGCGCTCCGCGAACGAGTTCGCTCGCCGCGCCTGTGGTGGAGTCTTGATCACGTCGATGCCGTCGGCGCTGAACACCGCGTCGAAGGGGGCGGCGAATTTGCTGTCCCGGTCGCGCAGCAGGAATCGCAGTCCGGCCGTATGTCGCTCGAGGTCCATCAGCACGTTCCGCGCCTGTTGGGCGACCCAGGCGCTGGTCGGATGGGCGGTCACCCCCGGCGATGTGGACCTGGCGGGTGGCGATCTGGACGAAGAACAGCACAGCCGGCCGGTCGTAGTAGGCGTTGAACGCGCCGTCGCTGGCGTACGCCAGGTACTCCTCGGCAAACCCGTCATACATGCTGGCCCCATCGGGCGAACCACCGACCACGACGCCCAGTCTCCAACACGTCGGGCAGGTACGATCCCGACACATCGGCCGACGTCCTCATTTTGCCGCTGGTCGGGTGCCCGGCTGGCTGGGGACATATTCGACTTCGCCGATGGCGCGTTGGACATGCTACGAATGGACGCGACCGTTGGGGTATGAGTGTCTCGCCCGATCTTCAGCTGTCCGTACCATCCGATGATCCCTTACAGCGCGTGGCGGGGCGTCATCCGGTGTAGGACAGCAACGCCAGCTTCGCGGTCGCGGCGGACTCGATTGTCCGGGCGAGGACCTGGCCGCCGGCATCGAGCAGGACAAGCTGGGAGGCGCCGCCGGTCGTGACCCGCACCAGCATTCCCGCGTTCGGCAGGAATACGGCGGCCCGCAACTCGCCGGCAACCGGCAGCTTGATCTCCTTGTTCGTCGCCGTGTCGACGATGGTGTCGCAGTACAGGCTGCGGGCGACATCGCCTGGCGGGTTGCCGGCCGGGACGGTCCTGATGCAGATCCGCCCGCCGTCGGGAGAGATCGACGTGAGGTCGGCCAGGGTCCGGCCACCCGACAACGCTCCGGCTACGACGCGCTTGCCGCTGCCGTTGAGGTTCATCACGGTCACTCCGCTCAGGTCTCCGTGCAGGACCGCGACTCGGTTACCGTTTGCCGACCACCGGTAGTGGCAGCCAATCGACTCGCCCAGATGATCTCCGCCGCCGCCGGCGAGGTACAGCACGGCAATTTCTGGGCTGCCGTTGCGGTCATGGATCAGCAACCGTGTTCCGTCGCCGGACCAAACCGGCTCGACGCATTGCCCATCGACGTCGCTGTGCAGGGTCCGGCGGTTGGCGCCGTTCAGGTCGGCCATGATGAGGTTGTTCGCGTCGTCGACCCAGGTCACGTGCTTGCCATCCGGCGAGACGTTGAGGTTGAGGAGCGCATTGACGCCGGAGCCGCCCGGATAGCGCCGGCCGCCGAGGTACAAGGCGCCGGAATCGTTGAGGTAGAACACCCGGCCCGGTACCGCTGGGACCGACGTCGCGCTGGTGTCCGGCGGCGCGGGAGATGACGACCCGGATGCTTGTGTCGAGGGCGTCGCGGACGGCCCAGTCTGGTTCGGTTCGGGCGTGTGGCTCGGCGACTCGGCAGTCTGCGCAGGTGGACCGTGCGGGTCGCTGCTGAGCGCGGCGTACGCCGTCACCGGAACGACCAGCATCGCCAGTGCACTCACCGCAATGGCGTGGACCCGCTTGCGATGCCGTACGGAGGCGCGAGCCGCGGCCGCGCCCGCGGGCCGGACATTGGGCGCCACTTCGTCCCGGAAGTTGGCGAACGTGCGTCTGGCGCGCGATCTCGCTGATCGGCAGGTCGGCGAGGTAGTGCAGGATGACCGCGCGACGGTGTGCGGCGGGCAGCAGGTCGAGCGCTCTACCGAGCGCAACGCGGTCCGGGCTGGGCGCCGCCACATGTTCGTCGCGGTGCGTCCGGGCGAACCTCGCGGCGGCTCGGGCCTGGCGCCATCGGCTGGTGGCCAGGTTCCAGGCGACGCGCCGAACCCAGGCGGCCGGATCGTTGAAGGCGGCGACCCGCTGCCAGCGAGCCAGCGCCCGGCAGAACGCCTCCTGCACCACGTCCTGGGCGGCGGCGAGATCGTTCGTATACGCGACCAGCTGGACCGTGAGCGACTGGAAGTGGGTCGCGTAGAACTCCTCGAAATCGGCTGTGTTAGGCGGTCCGGCACGCGTGACCGTCTCGCGGTTCACCCTCTTCGGCAAGGTGATCACACTGCCCTTTCCTCCCCCTGGCGCGGCCGGATCCGCCTGGCCCTCCGGCAACAACACGCGTCGCTGGGCGATTTGGTTGCAGCCTCGCCGGTGGCGGCTAGCGACGCGTGCGCCTCGCCCACCGGGCGAGCGTCTCACCGAGGTCTGACAGTTCAAATTCTCGCGCCTGGGCAATCCGCTGTTCGATTGACCAGCGGCGGCTGAACCAACCCGTGCTCGCCCACGCCACCGGCTGAGGTCCCTAGCTACTTCGACCTGAAGTGCGTCCCGAACGCAGAGGGGAGTCCGAAAGTGGAGAGCTGGAACATGACTGATCATCCGGATCAGCGTCGGCTACCTGGCGGCGAAGGCCAGCCTGCCGCCCGCGCCGCGGACCTCCCGCTCGTCTGTTAGGAACTCCGCCGTTGCCGTGCCCGGCCGCGCCCGCGAAGGGCGACCGTCGCGGTGGCGGCGGCGGCGAGCGCGCCCGTGGCCCACAGCCTCGGGTTGGTCGTGGCCGGTTGCTTGCGGACCGTCATCGGGGACACCTCGAGGTAGGCCGCGGTCGTCCCCGTCCCGGGTTCGCGGCTGAACACGACGCGGAGCGTGCCCCATCCGAACTGGGAGAGGTCGGCCCGGAACACGTACGGATCCTTGTCGTCGTCCGGGTGCAGCGGGAAGCCCCGGTACAGCACGGGTACCGGCGTCAGGAAGCGGATCCAGAGCCGGCCGCCGCGGACGAAGACCTCGAGTCCGGCGCCCATCATGCCCCTCGCCCGCGCGTCGGTGAGCCGGGCGGCGACCTGGTACCAACCGCAGAGGTCGCCCCAGATCTCGGCGTGCTGCGGGACGTCGGTCCGGATCGCGTCGTCCGGGACGCCGATCAGGTGATTGAGCACGCTGCCGGTCTCGGTGGGCAGCCAGAACATCCCGCCCCGGGCGCCGTTGGTGAAGGCCAGGACGCCGACACCGTCGTCGGGAGCCACGAAGATCTGCGAGGTGAAGCCGGACAGGATCCCCTGGTGCTCGACGACGCGGTGCCCCCCGGCGTTGACGCGGAAGAACGCCAGGCCGATGCCCGGGATCCGGGGATCGGGCTGGTATTGCGGCTCGAACATCGTAGCGAGCGTGTCGGGCTTGAGAACCGAGCCGTGCTGGTTGGCGCCACCGCCGAGGAGGCCCGCGACGTAACGGGCCATGTCTGCGGGGGTGGAGTAGGCGCCGCCGGCCCCCGCCGTGATCATCTCGAAGTCGGTGACCGCCTTGGGACCGCTGGAGCGCAAGGTGTATCCCGTGGCGAGGCGGGATTGCACGCGCTCGGACCGGACGAGGTCGGTGTTGGCCATGCCGAGGGGGTCAAAGACGTTCTCGCGGAGGTAGCGGTCCAGGGGCTGCCCGCTCACGTCCTCGACGATCTGACCCACGGTGGCCGGGCCGTGGTTGTTGTAGATGAACCTGGTGCCCGGCTCGGCCACGATGCGCAGACCCCGCCGGTAGTACTCGGCCAGCGACGGCACCGGCCGTCCCAGCTTCACGCTCTCGCCGAACTCCGGCGGCTGGAACACGCCGGAGGGGTGCGCGACCTCGCCGACGCCGGCGGTGTGGGTCATCAGATGGCGCAGCGTCGCCGGCCGGAAGCTGAGCTTCGCGGGGATCAGCCGGTAGGCGCGCAGGTAGTCGGCCGCGGGCGCGTCGAGGTCGACGAGCCCCTGCTCCCACAGTTGCATCACCGCGATCGCGGTGAAGGTCTTGGTGATGGAGGCGACCCGGAAGACGGTGTCCTCGGTGATCGGTGTGTTCGACGCGATGTCCGCGACACCGTGTCCGTGGAAGAAGTCGAGGGATCCATTGCGCACCACGCCCACCGCCAGACCAACGGCAGGACGACGGTTGAGGATCCGATCGACTCTGGCCCTCATCTCGTGCTCATCAACCTCGGGCATGGCTCCCCCTTTCACCGCCCGGGGCGAACCGCCCCGGCCCCTGCAACCGACATTGCTCCGATATCGGTGACGAAATAGAGGCGACCGGCCCGGCCCGGCGGGTCGGACGTCCCTGGCCCACGTCCCGAATGGGGCCGATGCTGGGGGTTGGGAGCCGGGGGTGATGCCGATGGAACGGCTGACCGCGGAAGACCAGCTCATGCTGTGGCCGGATAGGCTCTGGCCGCAGGAGATCGGCGCTCTGGCCGTCCTCGACGGCAGCCGCCTGCTCAACCCGGACGGCCGCTTCCGGATCGAGGCCGTGCGGCAGGCGATCGAGGCGCGGCTCCACCTCGTCCCCCGGTTCCGGCAACGCCTGTCCATACCGCGACGGGCCCTTGGCCCGCCGTTGTGGGTTGATGCCCCCGCGTTCGATCTCTCCGACCACGTACGGGTGGCTCCGGTTACGGCGCCCGGTGACGAGGCCGCGCTGCTGCACGCCGTCGAGGACCTGCGACGCCGCCGCCTGGACCGGTCCCGGCCGCTGTGGGAGATGTGGTTCCTGCCCGGGCTGCCGAACCAACGGATCGGAATGTTCGTCAAGATGCACCACACCATCGGCGACGGCATCGCCGGCGTGGCCACGATCGGTGTGTTCCTCGACACCGTCCCCGACACGCCCGCCACGTCGGCACCGCCATGGACACCGGCAGCGCCGCCTCCCGCACACGACCTGTTCGCCGACAACGCCCGGCGGCACGTCACCCGGCTCGGACGCGGCCTCTCGACGCTCGCCCGGCCCGTGACCACCGCGCGGCACGCGCGCGCCGCGTGGCCGGCGATGCGCGAACTGTTCACCGAGGACGGGGCGCGCGGCACGAGCCTGAACCACCTGGTCGGCCCCGACCGCATCCTCGCCCTCATCCGCAGCAACATCGACCAGGTCAAGGAGATCGCGCACGCGCACGACGCGAAGGTCAACGACGTCCTCCTGGCCGTGACCGCCGGCGGCCTGCGCGGGCTGCTGCGCAGCCGCGGAGAACCGGTCGAGGACCTTGTCGTGCGGATCTACGTGCCGGTGACGTTGCGCCGCGGGCCGCGCGGTCAGGCCCGGGGAAACCAGGTCGCGCAGATGGTCGTCCCACTGCCTGTTGGGGTGTCCGATCCCGGCCGGCGGCTTGCGCAGATCGCCGCGGAGACCGCGAGACGGAAGGCGAGGCCGCGCCCGTCACTGGGAACACTGTTCCGCAGCAGAATCGCGGACCTGGCACTGCTGAAGGTCGTGAACCGCCACCCGGTGAACGTGACCACGGCCGACGTACCCGGCCCGCCGCAGCCGGTCCACCTTGCCGGGGCCCGTTTGCTTGAGGTGTTTCCGGTGTTGCCTCTGATCGCCAACGTGTCCCTCGGCGTCGGCGCGCTGTCCTACGCGGAACAGCTCAACATCCTTGTGGTCGCCGATCGCGACGCGCACCCCGACCTCGACGTCTTCACAATGAGCGCCGAGGACGAGCTGCGGTCACTTGCCGCATCCAGTCCCCGGGTCGGGGTCGAGTACGGGTCGTCGCTGGCCGGTCCACTACCCGGATTCGGGAGGATGACATGAAGGCGATCGTTCAGGACAGGTACGGCTCGGCCGACGTGCTCGAACTGCGTGACATCGACCGGCCCTCGATCGGTGACGACGAGGTGCTCGTCCAGGTGCGTGCCGCTGGCGTGGATCCCGGCGTGTGGCACCTCATGACCGGTGAGCCATACCTCATCCGGGCCATGGGTTTCGGGCTGCGCAAGCCCAAGGTGACCGTACGCGGCCGGGACCTCGCCGGAGTGGTGGAGGCGGTCGGCACGGGCGTGACCCGCTTCCGGCCCGGAGACGAGGTATACGGCACGTGCGAGAGCGGCTCGTTCGCCGAGTACGCGGCGGCGCCGCAGGGGCGGCTGGCGGCGAAGCCGGCCGGCATCTCCTTCGAGCAGGCCGCGGTGACACCCATCTCCGCGGTGACCGCGCTGCAGGCCGTACGCGACTGCGGGCGGGTACAGCCGGGGCAACAGGTGATGGTCATCGGCGCGGCGGGCGGCGTGGGCTCGTTCGCCGTCCAGATCGCCAAGGCGTACGGCGCGCAGGTGACCGGCGTGTGCAGTAGCGCAAAGGCCGACCTGGTGCGTTCCCTCGGCGCCGCCGACGTCATCGACTACACGCGCGACAAGATCGACCGCGACGGCCCCCGGTACGACGTCGTCATCGACACCGCCGGGAACCGTCCGCTGCGGCTGCTGGGCCGGGCAATGACTCCGCGCGGCACGCTGGTCCTGGTGGGTGGTGAGCACGGTGGCGGCCGCGTGCTGGGCGGCTTCGACCGGCAGCTGCGAGCACCGCTGGTCTCGATGTTCGTCGGGCAGCGGCTGCGCGGCCTGATCGCCAAGGAGCGCGCCGAGGACCTCGAGGCCATCAGCCGGCTCATCGACGCCGGCGCCGTCACGCCGGTCATCGACCGCACGTACGCCCTCGCCGCCGCCCCCGAAGCGATCCGTTACCTCGCCAAGGGGCACGCCGCCGGAAAGGTAGTCGTCGCGATCTAGACAACCGATCCGGTGCTTCGTCCTCTCCATGAGAACGCCGATGTGGGCGTGGGACCGAGGGTTGATGCCGGTGAAACCGGAGATCGTTTCGGCCGAGGAGTGGCAGCAGGCTCGCGACGAGCTGTTCGCGTCCGAGAAGGAGCTGACCCGCGCGCCACCGCCTCCCCATGGCCAAGTTCGACAACGGGTAACCATGCCGTTCGGTGCCCCGTACCGAAGAACGGTCACTGCGAGAATGAGGAGCAGAGCAGCAGGGCCGCGGTCGCAGGCGCCCACCAGGGCCGCCCCAGGGACGTGAGAAAGAACATTGCGATCGGTGAACATGTCCGCGAGGTAGCCGACGCCGCCGGAGTTCACGCTCCTCAACGCCTGGTGAATCACGGCAGCGAGTAGACCGCTTCGATGGTCAGAACGCCGGTCAGGCTGGCGCAGTTCTGTGACGTGCACCCAACCCGTCAGCATGCGAACCCTCAACCCGTACTTGAGGGACCGACGTTGACCGTGTCGCCTGTGCACGCAAAGGTCCGGCGCGATGGGTACCGGACGGTTCCAGCATGAGGGCGGGACGCAGGTCTGTGCCCTGCCATCGACGGAGACCTGGTTTCGGGCATCTACTGCCCCGCATCGGCACCCCGGCCAGCTGGCCGAAGCACACCCGACCCGGCCCCGGCCGACCCAAAGGATCACGATACGAACTCGGCCCGCTGTCTTTCGCCGCCCGTTTCCTCACGGCGCCGGAGTCTTTGCGTGCCTGTGGAGGAATTCGAGTTCGACGCGCAGCACGTCGTCGAAGCTCTCGCCTCCCTCGTAGACGTCGTAGTGGCCGCCGCGACTGCGATGGAGTTCGCCGCGGGGGGCTCTTTCGGCGACGCGCAGCGCCGGCCCGACGGGCGCCATCGTGTCGTGCTCGGCGACGATGAACAGGATGGGGCAGCGGATGGCGGCGGCACGTCGCACCGGCCGGCGCCAGGAAAAGCTGAGCAACGAGCGCGCGGCGACGCGGTTGTGCCATTCGGTCGAGTCCTTCGGGGTCATGAGTTCCTGCCCGAAGAGAGCGTCCGGGGTGGAGCCCACAGCCAACTCCCCAGGTGCCCCGGCGCCGGGCAGGTATAGCGGCGGTCGGCCGAGGAGCGAGCCGAGGCGGTCTTGCACGGCCAGTGCCAGGAGCCGGACCGAACGTGCCGGCGGGGTCATCTTTGCTGCGGCGAGCCCGTCGACAAGGACGGATTGGGCGATCGCGCCGGCGAGTCGGGCGTCCGATGCGGCGAGTTCGACGATGTACATGCCTGCGAACGATGTGCCCCAGGCGAAGATCCTGCGTGCATCGATGTGGGGCTGCACAGCCGCCCAGCCGATGACGGTGCCGTAGTCTTCGCGCTGGCGCGGGACGGAGAGCTCCTCGCGGGGCTGCCCGGTCGAACCGCCCCACTGGCGGTAGTCGAATACGACCGCGGCGAAGCCCTCTCGGCAGAACCGCTCCGTGAACGGGGCGAGCGGCCGCGAATCTGTGGGACGACGAGACCTGGGCCGTGCTCGCCACCCGCCAGGTCCAGCTCGCCCGCGATGCCGGCGCGCTGACCGTGCTCCCCATCGCCCTCAACTCACGCATCTACATGCACCTCAACTCCGGCGAGCTCGCCGCGGCCGCGGCGCTGATCGCGGAGGCGCAGGCGATCACCGACGCGACGGGCAGCCAACTCGCCCCCTATGGTGTCCTGTTGCTCGCTGGCTGGCGGGGCCGGGAAGCCGAGGCTTCCGAGCTGATCGAGGCCAGCATGAAGGAGGTCGTGGCCCGGGGTGAGGGACTGGGGCTGACCGTCATTCAGTGGGCGAGCGCGGTGCTCTACAACGGCCTCGGCCGGTGGGAGGACGCGCTGGCGGCGGCGCAGCGGGCCGGCGAGGACCCGCATGAGCAGCTGTTCTCAACGTGGGCGGCAGTCGAGCTGATCGAGGCGGCCACCCGCAGCGGGATGCCAGAGCAGGCGGCCGGCGCCCTCGAGCGACTCTCCCGTAGTACCGGCGCCAGCGGCACCGACTGGGCGCTGGGGATCGAGGCCCGCTCACGAGCGCTGATCAGCGACGGCGAAGCCGCCGAGCGCCTCTACCGCGAGGCGATCGACCGGCTCGGCCGCACCCGCATCCGCGTGGAACTCGCCCGTGCTCATCTCCTCTACGGCGAATGGCTGCGCCGGGAGAACCGCCGCATCGACGCCCGCGAGCAGCTGCGCACCGCACACCAGATGTTCGTCTCCATGGGAGCCGACGGGTTCGCTGAACGAGCCGCGCGCGAGCTGCATGCCACCGGCGAGCGAGTACGCAAACGCACCACCCATACCGCCGCCCAGCTCACCGCCCGCGAGACCCAGATCGCCCGGCTGGCCGGGCACGGCCTTTCCAACCCCGAGATCGCTGCCCAGCTATTCATGAGCCCACGCACCGTCGAATACCACCTACACAAAATCTTCACCAAACTCGCCATCAACTCCCGCAACCAACTCCACGGCGCCCTGGCCAACGCCAGGAGCGACGGACAGCCGCAAACCGCCTAACCTCGATACCCGGCATCCGGCGCGAGGCCGCGGCGGACACCGTGTGGGTGCCAACTCGCGGGCCAGGTCTCTGACCAGGGTTACGGCTCGTCGGCACTGGTTGATCAATCATTGAGGGACATGAACTGGCCATGGCGGCCGTTCATGCGAAGGTGCGTCGCGACGGCTACTACGGTGTCCAACGACGCTGATCAGCGCGCGTCGCGGGCGATGCGCCCACGACAGCGAACCCTGCTCGGGGCGCGACCGGTCCCACCCTGACCGCGTTGGTAGTGGTGTGGCGAACGTCGAACGCAGTGGGCAGGGATCACGGACCAGGCCTGTGGTGGTAGATGCGCGGTCCTGGTACTGACGCTGTCCGAAGGCGACCAGGCAGTCGCGGCATCCGTGCCTACAGAGATCCTTTGCGGCGTGGTGGCTGAAACATCAGACCGCCGCCGGCGGACCAGACGCCTGACCGTACGTCCACGCCGGAGGGACCCAAGATTCGCACTGTCATGCCGAGATGAGTGCGTAGAGTGCGTAGAGATAGTTCCCTGGCGAGGTGCCGCCTCTGGGCTTCCAGATCTCCCATCTCCAAACGAGCTGGCTGATCGGCCGAGCCGATCAGCGACCTGAGCCGCCGTCGAGCGCCAGGGCTCGCTGGCATCTGGTCACCGCTGGATTTTCGGATCAGCGGTTCCGGGAAGAGGGGCTGAGGTGGGGCGCCACAAGTAGATCCCCAGTGCAAGGATCAGGATGAACGGGATATCGGTGAGGAACTTGCTCCAGTAGCGGTCCATGTCCGTGGCGGCCTGCACGACCATGAGCAGGCCATGGGCGAGGTTGGCCCACATGGTGAAAGACAGGAATGACGCGTAGGCCGATGGCTTGCGCGCGGCCAGCAAGAGAAACACCGCCCACGCGATGTAGACGACGAACAGCATGGGCGGGACATGGGCGTGGTCGTGGCCGGACTGGACGTCATTCCAGATGAGCCAGTTGAGCGATCCTCCATGCTCCGCCAGGAGGGGGGTCTGAACGACGAACCCTAGGAAGAGCGGAACGAATATAACGAGTGACGAAATGCCGTAGATTCGCAGGAACGTCGCCAACGCCCTAGTTCTCCTCGCCTCGTTCTTGATCATTTCGTAGATCTCCTTTCGATGGAAGACGCATTGAAGTGGCCGGCCGAAGCGGTCAGGCGGGTGACCGGCGCGGGTTGAGCAGGGGCGCCTCGGTGCCTGGCGGGGAGCCGGGTTCAGGTGAGCGGAAACCTGTAGGAGCCGATCACCGTGACCTCGGAGACCTGTGGCGGCCCCGCCAGGCGATCGCCCATGCGGTCCTGGAACCGCTGGAAGGCCGCCGAGTCGGACAGCGCTGTCTCTTTCCCTTGCCAGAGCAGGCTCCCCTACCGGCGTCGGTCCAGCGGTGATCGATTCCTGGTCCCCGGTATCGCGGCTCCACCACCCGGTTCCGGCGGACCGGCCCGAGCCGGAGCCGAGCCGGAGCCGAGTCGGTCGCCGATCTGCTCACCTGAACATGTACGTGACCCAGGTCCGCCCGGCGTCGGCCGTGCTCAGGAATGTGCTCGTGCCGGGCGCGAACCGGCCGGTACGCGCGTTCTCGAACCCGATCATCGCGAGGCTGCCGTCGGTCGGCGCGCCCGCGGGTACGGTCGCGACCACGGTCCAGGACGCACCGGCGCTGGTGCCGCGGTACAGCTTCGTGGTGCCGCCAGTCGCGACGGCCATCAGTGGCGTGCTCGCGTCGGCCGCGCCGACCGCGTCGGCGATCCCGCCCGCCGGCGCCGGGTGGTGCGCCCCGAACGTCGCCCCGCCGTCGCTGGACGTCACGACGAAGCTGGTCGTGCCGCCGACCCGCAGCCGGCACAGTACGGTCAGCGAGCCGTCGTCGGCCACCGCCATCTGGGTGCTGTCGGCTTCCTGGTCGCCGGTGCCGCCGCAGGGGTCGGCCCGGACCGTCCAGTGCTGCCCGTCGTCGGTGGAGGTGAGCAGGGTGGCCTGCGCATTACCGGCGCCGCCGGCGGGGTTCTGGTAGATCTGTGCGTACGCGTAGTGCCCGGTGCGCAGCAGCTGCACCCCGTTGCCGATCAGCGGCCGGCCGGGCAGGTCCACCGGGTGCCAGGCGGTGGTGCCCACCGCAGCCGTGGACACCTGGTACGTGCAGCCGGGCGGGCAGCCTTCGGTGTCGTGGCTGATGCGCAGCGCGGTCCCGTTCGACACCTCGATGGCGTCGGCCTGGCCCGGCTGGGTCGACCAGGTGGCACCGCCGTTCGTGGTCAGGTAGAGCGCGGTCGAGCCGTACGCGTACCCCACGTTCGGGTTGGCGAACCGCAGGCCGCGCACGCACGGCTTGCCGGTGCAGCTGCTCTCGCTGGTCGGCTCCAGGTCGGCCTTGGGCGCCGGGACGCCGACCCAGGTCCGGCCGCTGTCGGTGGTCCGCACGATCGAGGTACACGGCTTGACCGTGCACGGCGCGGTGCCAAGCAGCCAGCCGGTCCGCGTGCTGACGAACGTCAGGTCCTTGGCGACGAACCCCTTCGGTAGCGGTCCGCCCGGCGGCCCGGCGATGTTCGCGACGGACGACGTCGAGGCCGGCGTCGACGGCGCCGTCTGTTCCGCGGCGCCGGTGCGGCAGGCGGTGATCGTGGCGAGAGCGAGGAGTGCGACGACTGCCGCACGTCGAGATGATGCGCGAGTGGCGGATTGCGCGGCAAGGTGTCCCATAAACCACCATCGTGGCCCATTCGTGCAAGCTCGAAACGCGGACGATCACGCCTCCTGGGATCGCAGCGGGACCATGGCCCGCAGCGCCTCCACCGAAGAGCCGCGGCGCGTCGACGAGCTGCGCCGCAAGGCTGCGACGCTTCGTCGGCTCCACAACACCTCCACCCGCAACTTCTCGGCTGTCGTGCCGCTCCTGGCAAGTCTGATCAGCGAGGCCCAACGCACCGCGGTACTCGCATCTAGTCATGATCGCCCGCTGGGCCTATGGCACCTTGAGCGCGCCTTCTACGGGATCACGTCGCTGCAGCTTCGCCAGCTCGGGACCTGGCATGGGCTCGGGTCGCGGTTGACCGCGCACTGATGGCGGCTGAGCAGGCCGACAACGGGCTTTCCGTTGCCTCGGTGGCCGCCATGATGACAGTTCAAGGTCATACGCTTTCGATTCACGTGAACCTGGCCGTAATCAGCGTGAACACCTCTCATGATCAACTTGTCCAGGGCACTCGGGCTAGCAGAGGCGCGCAAGCTGGAACTGGAACACGTGACCGTTCACTCCAGCGAGCGAGTGGTGTTGTTCTACCAGCGGCGGGCTTCCAGGGCGGGCACGCCTGCCTGTAAGGGAGATCGGAGTGAGCGGCTCGCGGCCGCCATCCTCATCTGCCGCGAGTCGCGCGTTCACCCGGTCATCAACAGCATCCGACTCATCCGATGTGGGTGTGTTTCCTGGTGCGTGGGATGGGAGCTTCGATGGACTTTGGTGGAGATTGGTACGCGGCCGGTCAGTCTGGTGGGGTCGGGCGCAGCATGCGCCGTACCGCGGTCGGTGTGTGGCCGAGGTGCTGTCGTACGGCGCGGCGCAGGTGGGCCTGATCGGCAAAACCGAGGTCGGCGGCCAGGATGGCGAGGTTGTTCTCGCCGTGCTCGAGCCGGTCGAGTGCTCGCGCTACCCGTACCCGATTGCGGTAGCGGGTTATCGACACGCCCATTTCGCGGGTGAACGCCCGGCTCAACCGAAACGGCGAGGTGGCGAGCGACGCTGCCAGCGGCGGCAGCGCGTGTGCGGCTGGATGACCAGCGAGGATCGCCTCCCGAGCGGCGGCCACGACGGCCCGGTCACTGTGGTGGGCTTCCCGCTGCATCGCTGCCGGGCCGGCGTCGACCTGCTGGAGAACGCCGCCGACCAGATCCAGCAGTAGCTGTGCTACCGCGTAGTCGACGTCGCCGGTGCGCGCGGCGGCGAGTACCCGCCGGTGGGCCAGATCGAGATGCGCATCGACGTAGACCGTCGATAGGGCCGGCGGCGCAGCCTCGCCGGTCCACGCCCGCCAAACCTGCGGTTGCACGTTGATCCAGGTGCAGACGTCGCCTCCGGCAGGATGCGCGAACTGTTCCTCGGTGTCGGGCCTGCCCAGGTACGCCGTGGTGGCGTCGATGTCGGTCTCGACACCACCGACCCGCCGGCGGAAGCGGCCGCGGCGTGCCAGCACCAGGTTGTACCCGTCGCGGACCTCCGGCGACGACCACCGTGTGTGGTCGTCGTGGCACCTCACCGTGCTGATGGCGAAGCCGGGGCCGCGGGCGACATCGGCAATGGCACGCACGCCACGCAGCGTACTTGAGGCCGCTGACCAGTTGACCGTGGTGCAAGAAGGTCCAAGACGAGCACGCCGGGCGGTTGGCAGACTCAGGGGGGCCCGATCACCCTCGGCGTGTCTCCGGGCCGGAGCACCCGGCCCTTCCGGCAGGCCGCCCGACATGACAGGAAACCCGAGATGGCGTCCATCCGTAAGGAGATCATGATCAACGCCCACCCGAACGACGTGTGGGCAGCGCTTCGAGACTGGGGCGCGCCGCATCGGCGGCTGGTACCCGGGTTCGTCGTCGACACCCGCCTCGACGGCCGAGACCGGATCGTCACGTTCTTCACCGGTGCGACCGTGCGCGAAGTGCTCGTCGACCTCGACGAGGACACCCGCCGGCTGGTCTGGTCGGTCGTCGACGGGCCGTACACCCATCACAACGCCTCAGCCCAGGTCTTCACCGCCGACGGCGGCAGCACCCGGTTCGTCTGGATAGCCGACCTGCTGCCCGACGAGGCCGCCGCACGCACCGGCGAACTGATGGACCGAGGCATCCATACCGTCCAGCAAACACTCGACAACGCCGGGACCGGTGCACAGCCGTCCGGCGAACGAAGTCAGTGACGATGCCAAGTAACGTCGGCGCACGGTTCGATTGCGCCTAGACACCCGACCCGCTGTCGCACGACATCGCCGTAACCTCATCAAGCCGCGGTGCGGGCGCGACGTAGCGTCACGGCGAGTAGGCCGGCTCACATCCGGTCGTGCCGATGAGCGTGCGCGAGCCTTAACATTTCGAGGGGCCTCGGACGCCTCTCATAGGCAGCGGAGGTACTCGGCAACCGTTGCCGTGTCTGCGGCGTCGGCGACCAGCCCGATGTGTCCGTCCGGGCGGACGAGGATCAGGGCGTCGGTGCCGTACGCGTGTGCCGCGTGTCCGTTGTCGTCGAGGAGGCCGCCTGGCCCGACAAGGTAGGGCTTGACGATGTTTGTTTTAACGTTGGCGAAATGTGGGGCGCAGCGTTCGCCGAGGCCGAGCAGGGTGAAGTGCGGTCCGCGGAAGAGATCGAAGAGCCGAATTGGCGAGCCGGTGACCGGGTCGCGCAGCGGCGCGTCCGGTGCCAGGTCGCCCGGACGCGGTCCGGTGGATCGGCTTGCGGTGTGGCGGGAGAGTCGGCTCCACGGGTACCGGAGCATGAGTTGGGTGAGTTCGGGCGAGGCGACGGCGTCCACGCCGCCGCCCTTTTCCTTGATCGCGTCGAGGACAGCGGTGAGCTGTTCCGACGTGATATCGAGTAGCCAACTGGCGATCGGCAGTCGTTCCTCCTCGTACGTGTCGAGTAGGCCTGACGTGGCGTTGCCGGCTAGCACGAGGCCGAGTTTCCAGCCGAGGTTGTAGGCGTCCTGGATTCCGCTGTTCATGCCGAGGCCACCCGCGATCGGGTGTACGTGCGCGGCGTCGCCGGCGAGGAACGCCTGGCCAACCCGGAGTTGGTCGACCATGCGAACGTTGACCCGGTAGCTTGAGCGCCACGTCAGATTGTGTAGTCGCACGCCCGGAACGCCGGCGATCCGGTCGAAGGTCTGCTGGAAGCGTTCCAGCGTCGGTTCTAGCGGCGAACCGTCCTGGTCGAGCTCGTGGGATGCCTGCACCTGGAAGGCGTTGGTGCCGGGGAGTGGACACAGCATGATGGCGCCGTCTCCGGCGAACCACTGGTGCCAGGCGTCGCGGCCAAGCCCGTCGACCTCGACGTCGCCGACGGCCATGAGTTGGATGTCCGGCGTTTGGCCGCGCAGGCTCAGGCCGAGTGCCTTGCGGACGGTGCTGCGGCCGCCGTCGCAGCCGACCAGGTATCGCGCCTGGATCTGAGCCTCGCCGATCGTGGCGGTCACGCCGTCGGCGTGTTGGCTGAAGCCGCGCAGTTCGGCGCCCAGTTCGACGGCGACGTTGAAGTCGGCCAGCCGCTCGCGCAGGACCTGCTCCACCCGCCATTGGGGGATCATCAGGCCGGTCGGATAGGGGATGTCCGGCGTAGGCACCCGTCCGGCCTCGGGGTCGACTTCGGCGATCACCTCCGCTCCGCGGTACTTACGGTGCGGCATGTGGGTGACCCCGGAGGCCAGCATACGGCCGATCACCGCGAGGTCGTCGAACACTTCCAGGCTGCGTGGGCTTAGCCCTTTGCCGCGCGAACCCCGCGGAAACTCGGGTACCCGATCGACGATGCGCACTGCGACGCCACGCCGGGCAAGATCACACGCGAGCGTCAAGCCGGTCGGGCCGGCACCCACCACCAGGACGTCTGTCTGCGTCATGCCTCCATCAAAAAGTTACCGGGTTAAAAAAGCAACCTGGTAACTAATGTTACGCTGATCGGGTGATCGAGCCGACCGGGCTGCGGGCCCGCAAGAAGGCACGAACCCGCGACGCCATCGCCGACGCGGCGATCTCGCTGTTCCTGGCGTACGGCTTCGACCACGTCTCGATCGTCGACATCGCCGCGGCGGCCGAGGTCTCCAAGCCGACCCTCTTTCGGTACTTCGCCACCAAGGAGGACCTGGTCCTGCACCGCTTCGCGGACCACAACGGTGAAGCCGCGCGCGTCGTGCGTGACCGCCAGAACGGCGTCCCGCCGTTGACCGCGCTGCACCGACACTTCCGGGCCGGTCTCGACCGTTACGAGCCCGTCACCGGGCTCAACGATCATCCCGAGGTGGTGGCGTTTCATCGGCTCGTGTTCACCACACCCAGCCTGGCGGGACGGCTCACGCGGTACATGCTCGACGACGAGGAGGCACTGGCGGGCGCCCTCGGTCCCGGCATCGAGGCACGACTGCGGGCCGCCCAGGTGCTCGCGGTCCAACGGGTGCTCGCCCGGACCAACTGGCAGAAAATCGCCGACGGGCGAACCGCCCGCGATGTCCACCCCGAAGCTGTCGCCGACGCCGACCAGGCATTCGCTCAACTGAGGCATGGAACCGGCGGCACTACCGATGATGGCTCATAGGAATCGACCAAGAGCCGCCACACCCTGCCCGCAGGGCGTCGCTTCAAACTGGCCCAGCCCATCGCAGATGAGAAACGGCCGCTTCTGCCGCGGGGCATGTGTCAGGTTCGGTCGGGCTCCGTCGATTCGGTGGTCAGACGAAGGAAGTCCGTTACACCAAGCAGGCCGAGGATGGTGCGAACGATCGGTGGTACGCCCTGGCGAGACTCGTCCTGGACGATTCTGGGATCGAACAGGCGGACCCGGCGCCCTCGCGCCTCCAAGACACACCCGTTGCCGGCCACCACGTTCTTGACCCAGTCGCTGTCGCGTCCGTAGGTGAGCGCCACGAGATAACCGCCCGCTACGCCGAACACGTTGACCGGAGTCCGGTACTGCCGGCCTGACCGTCGTCCCCGATGCACGATCACCCCGAAGCCGGGCGCGTGCCCGGCGAAAAGGCCGGTGATCCGATTGGTCACCAGTCGGTTCACCCGAGCTACAGCCCTCGGAATCGGCACCCGGCCCCACCCCCCTGTGCGCGGCCACCGCCGCAAGCTGGCCAGCCTCCACATCGTCGCCCTGCCACATTACTTTGCCGCAGGTCGAGCGCGACGTAGCGTCACGGCGGGCAGGCCGGCTGACATCCGGTCGTGCCGAGATGAGGGCGCTGCACCTATTGCGGTACTCAGCCGGCGAACTGCGCCAAGGTCTCTGTCAGCTGGGACGTATGGACGGCTTCGACAGCCTATCCGGATAGCCGCTCTACGGCTTCCGCGAGCCGATCTGCCGCCTTCTCAGTAAGGGGTTCGCCGTGGCCGAAACAGGCGATCTCGGCGTCGAGGACTGCCTGGCGTTCAAACGAGGCGACGGCCTGAATGGGATCGACGTTGAACACTCCAAGGATGATCGTGCCATCCGGACGGAGCGCGATACTGTCCCCGGTGAACAGTACGCGTGGTTCGGGAAGGTGGAACGCGATGCTGCCGGGGGTGTGGCCAGGGACCGATACGGCGACGGCCTCCACTCCACTGCCGAAGTCGATGACGTCTCCGTCGTCGAGTTCATGATCCACGCGCACGGGCGCCGGTGGATCGGGCGGCACCTGCGTGCGGATCTGGTCAAGTAGGAGCTGCTCCCAGTCGGCGAGTTGGGGCGGCGGTACAGCCATCTCGCCTCTGATCATTGGTGCGTCGGCCCGGTGTGCGTACACGACGATGTCGCCCCAGCCGGTGATGTCGGCCGCCGAGCCGACGTGGTCCTCGTGGCAGTGCGTCAACAACAGGCGTTTTACGTCGGAACGCTGATAGCCAAGTTCCTCGATCGCAGTGCCTATCAACGAGGCAGACCCAGACACGCCGGTGTCGACAAGCGTCAGACCGGCGGCATCTCGCCACAAATAGGCGTTGCCGACGGGAAATCTGAGCAGGTACAGCTGGGGAAGCAGCTCGACGACCTTCATGAGACGACGCTAGGCATCTGTGACCGGCAGAACCAGATGATTACGCCATCGGCGAATCCGCCACCAGCGGAAGCGCCGCAGACGTCGCCTCGGTCAAGGTCACCTGTTATCCACCGTGGGTTGTCCGGTGCACTCTCTGCCGCGATGGTGCGTGCTGCTCGTCGCTCCTCAGCCTGTTCCGCCGTGCGCAGCAGCCGGGTCCACCCGCGATGCGCTGGTGTCACGCCGCGAGTGGTGCCTTCACGCCGAGGGCGTCATCTGCGCGTAGGCCGGTCGAGAGGCGGCGTTTACCGCGCTCACGAACACTGGCCAGATGGACGCGACGGGCTTGGCTCGCTCGCTGCTCGATCCGATCCCGGCGCACCGGACGATCGGGATTGAGGTGCTGCGCGCCGCGGACGGCGTCGGTGTGGTCGCCGTGACGGTTCTTCCCCACTTGGCGAACGTGGTCCGATGAATCCCAGCAGGTGATCGTCCGCGTAGCGGGTGTACCAGAGCCGCCGATAGCCCGGGTCGCGCGGGTTACCCCGCGGCCAACTGCGCCCGCGGAGTCGCCCACCCTCGGCCTCGGCCATCTGCAGTTCGAGGCCCTGATCACCACCGCCCGGTTGTCGGCCAACCCGAACGACTTCGCCTTGGTCGCCCTCCTGGGCCTGCTCGGGCTGCGGATCTTCGAAGCCTGCGGGGCCAGCATCAGCGACCTGAGCGAGGAGCATGGACACCGCGTCCTCCGGGTGCGTGGCAAGGGCGGCAAGGTCGTGCTTGTCCCGCTGCCACCGGCGGTGGCCCGGTCGATCGACCGCGCCGTCGACGGCCGCGCCGATGGACCGATCCTGCGCAGCACCGTCGGCACCCGGATGGACCGCCATGCCGCGACGCGCCGGCTCAAGTACCTGGCCGCGACCGCTGGAGTGCGGATGCCGAGGATGCACCCTCACATGCTGCGCCATACGTTCGTGACCACCATGCTCGACGCCGGCGTGAGCCTGCGCGACGTGCAGATCGCCGCCCGCCACGCCGACCCGCGAACCACGATGCGCTACGACCGATGAGCGCGCATTCCACCGGATGATCACATGGACACGATTGGTCAGTGGAAGACGTGACAGGAGTCTCGGCCATTAGCGTTGTAGAAGCCCGACGCAGGCATCGAGCTCGCGACGTGCGGCAGAAATCCGTAGACCGGCGCACGCGTCGGCGGGACGGTAGCAAGCATGGACCTTCGCATCCAATGCTTGTGCATCGACACGACCGACCCCGCACGGCTAGCGAGCTTCTGGCAGTCAGCGCTGGGGTGGCGCCGCACGTATGAGCGGGACGAGGAGGTCGTACTTGAGCCGCCGGCCGGCAGTCCCGAAGACGGAGTCGTGCCGGACCTCCTGTTCCTGCGCGTCCCCGAGGCGAAGCTGGGCAAGAATCGCCTGCACCTTGACCTACGACCGGGCGATCAGGCCGCTGAGGTGGCTCGGCTTGAGGAACTCGGCGCGCGCCGCGCGGACGTGGGGCAGGGCGCCGACGCCAGCTGGGTAGTGATGGCGGATCCGGACGGCAACGAATTCTGCGTTCTTCGACCGCTTACACCCGAGCAGCTCGCTGCAGGCTGAGCGCCGGGCAGACTCGGCATTTTCGGCAAATCCGGCTGCCGGCTCGCGCGGTTCTCCCGAGACGGCAACAAGGCTCGACGGTCGATGAACACATCCGCCCATGCCGCTGATGTGTTCGCGCGATGGTCCCCGCGGAGCCCGTTCACTGGACGTGTTGGCGGATGACCCGGACCAGTGCCGGTAGGCCTTTGAGGAGGGCGGCGCGTTCGCTGTGGGTCATCGCGGCGACCCAGCACTCATACTGCTTGTGGAAGGTTGTTGCCATCTGTACGTGTATGGCGCGGCCCTGGTCGGTCAGGCGGAGCCGATACTGCCGATGGTCGTCCGGATCCCGTTCGCGCACCAGGAGTCCTTTGCGTTCCAGCTCCGCGGCGAGCCGGCTGACGCTGCTTTTCTCCAGCCGCAGCCGCTCGGCCAGGTCGCGCTGGGACAGCGGCGTGCCGGTGTCCAGTTCATGCAGCGCGAACGCCTGCGACAGGGAGACCGGGTGCCCGGCGACTGTCTGGTCGGGCTGCAGCAGGCCGGCGGCCCGGACGACGTCCATCAACAATTCGTGGAGGCGCGCTGCTTCCGCGGAGTCCACCTGAGGTGTTCCCACACCACCACCCGGCCCAACAAATAGTTGTGCTCTACAACTCATCGACGTACAGTCAAAATAGTTGTAACACACAACTCAAAGGAGAGCTGCCATGCACGGCCTGATCCATGCCCGACGCCGCAACACGCCGAAGGTCTTCCAGGGCCGGTCCAGCCGGATATACGACTTCGTGTCCAGGCGGGTGCTGCGCGGCATGTACCGCCGGCTGGCCGCCGATGTGGCCCGGGTGGCCCCGGACGACGGCGCGGTGTTGGACGTCGGTACCGGACCCGGCGTCCTGCTGGTCGAACTCGCCGCCCGCCGCCCGGACCTGCGGCTGACCGGAGTGGACCTGTCCGCCGACATGGTCGCCGCGGCGACGCGCAACCTCGCGCCGTTCGGTGAGCGGGCCCGCGCCCGCCTCGGCGACGTGACCAGCCTGCCGTTCCCGGACTGCTCGTTCGACCTGATCGTCTCCTCGTTGAGCCTGCACCACTGGGACCACCCCGAGGCCGCCGCGCCGGAGTTGGCGCGCATCCTTCGCCCGGGTGGCCAGGTCTACATCTACGACTTCCCGTTCGCACCGTTCGACAAGCTCGCCGCCGCAGCCCGGGCTCGATCGATCCTGAATGGACGCTCGCCCGAACGAACGCCGATCCGTACCGGCGTCCTATTCCTGCGCTGCGTGCGGTATGTCATGTCATCCTGAGCCGAATACGCCGCCTCATCCGCCAACTCCGGCCCCACCGCTCGACCCACCTCCCGGTCAGCCGCCACGCGACGGCGGACGACACCGCGACCCGACGCCGGCTGGGCAGCTTCCGATGATGGACCACAGACGATCGACGCGCCGCGGCACCGGGCCTAGGCCCGGCCGCCAAGGCGATTGGTTGATCTCCGTCCTGAGCTACCGGATTTGCCGCGATCAGCGCGTTTCGCCGAACGCTCTATTCTGGGTGCAGAGGTGGACGTTCAAGTGAAGCGCCCGGTCGGCGGGGCTGCTGCTGTTCTGCGGGCAGGCTACCGTCCGGCGTGGACAGAGCTGCCGGGTTGGGTCTTGGGCGTGTTCGTGGTGGGGAGCACGAGGGCCGGTACCAGGGCCAGGAGGGTGAAGCCGGTCGCCCACCAGAATGCGGTGTTGAACGCCAGGCCGCGCGCGGCGGCGGTGGCGGTGCCATGTTCGAGGAATCCGTGGGCGAGGACAACGGCGAGCGCGGCGGCTCCGAACGACCCGCCTACCTGCTGCACGATCCGGGTGGTGCTGCTTGCGTCGGGAACCTTGTCCTCCGCAATGCCCTGAAAGGCTCCGGCCATGACGGCGATGGTGACGACGCCAGGCCGGCTCCGCGGATGAACAGCGACCCGGCCAGCAGCCATCCATTGGTGTCCGGGCCGGCCTGGGTGAATGCCAGGGTTGCCCGCCGCGGTCAGGAGCAGACCGCAGACCACGACCGACCGCGGGCCGATGCGGTCGGTGAGCGTGCCCGCGATGCCCCGGGCAGCAGCGAGCCGCCGCCCTGCGGGGCGAGGAGCAGACCGGTCACGAGGGCGCTCGCGCCCTGGACTTCCTGGTAGTAGAGGGCCAGCAGGAGCAGCGGTCCGTAGACCGACAAGCCGGCCAGGAACAGCACGCTGACCGAGGCGGCGTAGGAACGCGCTCGCAGTACACCGAGGTCGATCAGCGGCCGCTCACGCCGGCGCGCTGCGTGAACCGCGAAGGCTCCAGCGAGAGCGAGACCGGCGACCAGGGGAATCAGGACGTCCGGCAGTTTCGCCGCCGCTACCAGCAGGTCGGGCCGGACATCGCATACGGGTTGATGACCGAGCTGAACGACATACCGGAAGACGTATTCGACGTTGTCCCGCGCCTCATGACGGCCGTCCTCACGCATGCGGCACAACGCGGTGACATACGCCTGGACGGAGTCACGGCGCGGATCGCCGCGCTGCCCGGCGATCTCCTCCGCCACGAACTGATGCTCGCCCGTGGCCCCGCCTCCGATGCGTTCCTCGCCGAGGTCGTCGACGACATCTTCCTTCCCCTGGTAAAGATGCGCGATCGACCCCGCCCGCGCGGCAGGCGCTGACCGGCTCGCCCGCGTATCCGCCACTCATTGCCCAAGGCCGGCCGCGATTCCTTTCCGGGCCTCGGCGGGTCTTCATTGCCGAAGGCTCCCGCTCCCCGCTGGCTGTGTGACCGGGCCGTGCTGGTGGCCGGCCGGCACCCGGAACCCTGCGGGGCAGCGAGACCGGAGTGTCACGACGAGAGGGGAGACCATGACCATCAGCAACACCACCCCGGTCCTCGCCGGGCAGGACAGCGCCGTACGCGCCGTGCTCGACAGGGTCTACACCGCGTGGGCGGAGAACGACGCGGACGCCTTCGTCGCGTCCTACTCCGCGGACGCAACCGCGCTGCTGCCGGGCAGCTGTCTGCAGAACAAGGACGCGATCCGCGCCACCATGGCGGCCGTCTTTGCCGGGCCGCTCAAGGGCTCCCGGGGCGTCCACGAAGTACAGAGCATCCGGTTCCCCAGTGCCGGGACAGCCATTGTGATCAGCAAGGGCGCCATCGTCCTGGCGGGCGAGACCGAGCCCCGCAACGAGAACCGGGCGCTGGAGACCTGGGTGCTGTCCCTGCAGGACGGTACCTGGCGCGTCAAGGCATTCCACAACTGCCCCGAAAACGCGGCCTGAGCGGCGGAAGGAGAACTACGACGATGGCGAGCATTCAATCAGGCGCCGTGGCCAAGCTGTACCGGATGTGGCTGGCGACCACGGCGGAGGACGACGTGATCCGGGATCAGCAGCAGTGGGGCGTCCTGACGGCCGAGCCGGGTGGCGTCGACTACCTCGAAACCGACGCCGGCGGTGTGCCGGCGATGTGGGCCGTCCCGAAAGGATGCGCCGAGGACCGGGTGCTGCTGTGCATCCACGGCGGCGGCTTCGTCTCCGGGTCGATATTCACCCATCGCAAGCTGTTCGCCCATCTTGCCAAGGCAGCCGGCGCCCGGGCGCTGATCGTGGATTATCCCCTGCTCCCAGACGGCGCGTATCCGGCGCCGGACGACCACGTGGTCGCCGCCTACCGCTGGCTGCTCGACCAGGGGATCGACGCCGGCCACATCGCGTTTGCGGGGGACTCGGCCGGCGGCTTGGTCTCGATCACCGCGCAGCTGCTGGCCCGCGAACTGGGCCTGCCGCTGTCGGCCGCGACGATGCTGATCTCGCCCTGGGTGGACATGGAGGTCACCGGGGAGACGATGGTGTCGAACGCCGGGAAGGACGCGCTGTTCAACCAGCCCTGGGTGAAACAGTTGGCGGAGGGGTACCTGGGCGGAACCAGCCCGCAGGACCCCTACGCCAACTCGCTCTACGCCGACCTCACCGGCTTTGGGCCGCTCTACAGCCAGGTAGGCGGCTACGAGCTGCTGCTGGATGACAGCCGCCGGCTCGCCGAACATGCCGAGAAGGCCGGCGTGGAGGTTCGGCTGGACATCTTCCCTGAGATGCAGCACACCTTCCAGATGATGGCCGGCCGCGCGCCCGAGGCGGACGACGCGATCCGCAGGCTCGCGGAGTGGGTACGGCCCAAACTGGGCCTGTGACCGCGGGCCGGGCCCCTTCCGGCCCGTCCCGGGTCCGGGCGGGTCAGAAGGGGCCCGGCAGCGGTGAGCCGAGCGATGATCATCACTCCGACGCGCCGGCGGGAACGAGGCCGCTGCGCTCCCGGTACCGGTGACTGCGCCGATTCCTTTCCGCCGGCCGGCGGGTCTACCTGGATAGCGAGGTGTGAGCATGACGTGAGGGAGCGATGATGTCGCAGCGCACAGACGCCGAGCCGGACAGCACAGAGTTCGCGAATTTGACCGGGCCGTTCCGGCGTGAGCTGCTTGCGCACTGCTACCGGCTGCTCGGCTCGGTGGACGAGGCCGAAGACCTGGTCCAGGAGACGTACCTGCGGGCGTGGCGCTCCTACCGCGGGTTCGAGGGCCGATCGTCGGTACGAACCTGGCTGTACCAGATCGCCACCAACGCCTGCCTGACTGCCCTGCAGCACCACGCCCGGCGTCAGCTACCCTCCGGCCTCGGCGCCCCCGGCGAGGACGCGGAGCTCCCGCCGGCCGTGGCCAGCTCCCAGGTCAGGTGGCTGCAGCCGATGCCCGACGCACTCGTGACCCCGGAGTCCGGCGATCCCGCGGCCATCGCCGTCTCGCGGGAAAGCCTCCGGCTCGCGCTCATCGCCAGCCTGCAGTACCTGCCACCCCGGCAGCGGGCCGTGCTGCTCCTGCGGGACGTGCTGGCTTTCCCGGCCGCCGACATCGCCGGAATGCTCGGCACCACCACCGCGGCGGTCAAGAGCACCCTGCAGCGCGCCCGCGCCCGGCTCGAACAGGTGGCGCCGGCCCCAGAGCTGATCACCGAGCCGACCGAACCCCAGGTTCGCGCGTTGCTCGACCGGTACATCGCCGCCTTCGTGAACGCCGACGCGGCAGCCCTCCAGCGGCTGCTGCGCGCCGACGCCACGTTGGAGCTGCCGCCCTCCCCGGCGTGGTACACCGGCGGCGACGCCGCCGAGCACGCCATAGCGGGCCTCGGATCCCCCGGCGAATGGCGGATGGTCCCGACGACCGCCAACGGGCAGCCCGCCGCGGCGGCCTACCGGCGCGGCGGCGACGGCGACTACCAGGCATATGGGGTGGTCGTGCTCACCACGACCAGCACCGCCATCGCCCGGATCACCGTGTTCGCCGACCCCGGCCTGTTTGCCAGATTCGGCCTCCCGCGGGTCCATCCGGACGCGGCCCCCGCGACGCCAGCCCGGCACTGAGCGGAGCCGCAGCATGACAGCTCCCGCCGGCAACACCGCGCTCCTCGCAGACGCCATCCGCTACGCCCTCGGCAGCAGCCTCATTGGCGTCACACCAGGGTGCCTCCCCCGCCCAACCCCGTGTGCGGCATGGGACCTGGCGGCATTGCTGCGCCACGTCAACGATTCCCTCGCCGCCGTGTACGAAGGTATGACCGCTGGCTACATCGGCCTGGGTCCCGCCGCGCAGACCGCCGATGTCCCAGCGGGCGGCCTGATCGCGACCTTCCGCAACCGGGCGGTCCAGCTTCTTGCAGCCTCCGCAACCGCCGGCGACCACGACATCGACATCGCCGACCGGCGCCTTCCGAGCAGCATCGTAACGGCCGTCGGAGCCGTCGAGATCGCCGTCCACGGATGGGACATCGCCACGGCCTGCGGACACCCCCGGCCGATCCCGCCCGCCCTCGCCACCGGCATCGTGAAAATCATGCCACTCGTGATCACCGACGCTGCCCGCAACGGTCGCTTCGCCGCCCCAGTCGAGCTGCACCGCGGTGCCGGAGAACACGACATCGGGCCGCTCGGTCCCGCCCGGGTTCGTCACGATCGGCCCTTCGCTGATCCGCAGTGTCCAGGCGTGACCGGTGTCGTCGGTCCTGACCAGCACAGTGTGCGGGTCGGCCGAGTACAGCCGGCCCCTACCTCGGGTGATGAAGCCCGTCAGGAGCTCATCGATCCCGTCGGCAGCCAGCGCCGGATCGATGTCGACGTCCAACGCCGTCGGCCACCGTTGGTGGACCGCCGAGATCGCGTCGACGCTGTGGATGGTGGTCTCGTGGGCTAGGCGGCGAGCCCAGAACCGGCGCGGCGGCGGAGCGTCGTTGAGGAACACCGTCGCCTTGGCGTACTCCGCGGTCGCGTGCACTGTGTCGATCAAGGCGGCGATGCCCTCCGAGTACCAGCCGAGCAGGTCGGCGGCGGCCTTGGCCTCGGCTTGTGAGGCTGCGGTGTCGTGGTCGGTGTCGCCGCGCAGGTTCGCCGCCGCCCACCGGTGCACCATGCCCTGGTGGGTCACCAGCTTGGTGACGTCCCAGGCGGGGCACGTGGGGACCTTCGCGTTGAGCCCGGCTGCGGCGGCGCCGCGCAGGGCAGCGCCGGCAGCGACCTGGCCGCGCGGTGGCCGCGTTCCCCACCAACGACGATCTGACGATGATCTACGTGGCTGCGCCGCTCGCCGAGTTCGACACGTTCCGCACCGACGTCGAAGGGCACTACCTCAAGACCCTGGACACGTGCG
>WNGE01001694.1_pt1 | contig 39457 bp, 32 predicted proteins | sample 5400651 | NCBI WGS metagenome assembly WNGE01 (sample SAMN13153370, study PRJNA577476) | soil metagenome | isolation source: 60 cm soil or saprolite under grassland replicate 2 | place: USA:California | collected 2016-06-15 | reverse complement strand
CAATGTCATCGGCACATAAGCTCAGCCAGAAACTCCGGCAATGCCAGAGCCGGCAGCGCAGGCAGCCACATACCAGAACCCTAATCGATTGCCGCGAGCCTGTCGTCACCGCGAGCACACGTCCGGGTGAACGCCGCCCGCCATCGGCGATTGACAGCCGAAGGGACGCCACCGCACACTAGCCGCCGGAATGCATTACGTGCGATACGTGCACTCGCAACTGCCCGCTGGGAATGATATGTGGAACCATGCCGGGCTAACGGCTGAAAGTGCCTCATGACTGTGCCCGGTTGGCTAACACGTTCAACTGCGAGCGCGACTCAGTCGAACGGCGCCGCCCCGGTCCTTCTTGACACATTCGTCTGCCGTGTTCCGTCATACCGTTACTCTCGTTGTCTGTGGGTGTCGGGAGAGGAGCATCACATGGCACGTATCCCAGGAGTGCCCGCTCGCCAGGCCGGGCCGTACGTGAAGCTGGCGTACTACTTCACGCGCCGCAGTCTCCGGCGGCTCACCGGACGCGCGCCCGAGCGCATGCTCGAGCCGCTCGAAATGTACGCGTACGTGCCCGGGCTGCTGCGCGGCTACGCCGGGCTCGAGCAGGCCACGGCGAAGCTGCATCGCATCGACAAGCGCCTCCGGGCCCTGGCTGAGCTGAAGGCAGCCACTGTTGTTCAGTGTGAATACTGCATCGACATGGGATCGCAGGTGTCACGTCAGTGGGGCCTCAGCGACGAAGAACTGCTGGCCCTGCCCTCCTACCGGACCAGCGCGTTCTTCTCCGAGCTGGACAAGCTTGTCCTCGACTACGCGGTCGGCATGAGCCGTACCCCGGTCGAGGTGCCCGATGAGCTGTTCGCCAGGTTACGCGCCCACTTCGACGAAGCTCAGCTCGTCGAGCTCACTCACGTGATCGCGCTGGAGAACCTGCGTGGCCGCTTCAACCTGGCGTTCGGCATCGGCGCGGCGGGCTTCAGCGAGGGCATGGTCTGTGCGGTACCCGTCACGGTCACCGCCGATGAGACAAGACCCGGGTGAGTCCACGCGTTGGCTACGCAGTCCCATGGGCGGACGCGCCCGAGGCTCAGGCGCCGAGAATGGCCAGGTCGAGCTGGCTTCGCCACGATTACCTCCCGGGGCGGCGGGACAAGGATGTGGTCAGCTGGCCACCAATCGGCCGGGCGCTCGGTGAAGAGGGCGAAGGCGTCTTCGGCGATGCCGTCACCATGACGGACTTGACTACGGGCGGCACGGTCGATGTCGCACGATCGGCGGGCTTGTGGGTCATCGAAGGAACTCCTTTGTCAGACCTTCTCCTGCAGAATGGAGTCCACGAAGTCGATGAACTCGCGAGGGGTCTGCTGATTGCCAACCTCGTCCTCGGGTAGCTGCACGCCGAAGCCGCGCTCGATGCGGCTTGCGGTCTCCAGGATGGCGAGCGAGTCGTAGCCGAGCTCACCGAATTCCGTGTCCAGGATGTCACCGTCGAGGTCAACGGACTCGTCCTCGCCCGCGGCCGCCCGCAGGGCCTGCTTCAGGTCGTCAAGAGTGAACCGTGCCATGTCGTTCCTCCATCTAACTGACCGATCCGGTGTACGCCTTGGCATGGCGCATCGTCGTCATGCTGTTGGCAGTGAGAACATCACGGACGGCGGACTTCGTGGCCGCAATCGTGGCCTTCGCGCCTAGGGTCTCCTGCACGGCTTCGGGGTTGAGCAGCACGGTGTGCCGGGCGGTCAGCTCGATGCCGTCAGCTTTCTCGCGGAAGAGCCACTCGCCAAGGTGCGCGGCCAGAACAGGCGGCGTCTTCGAATCACTGTCAACCCGCTCGGCGTGAATCGTCGGTGTGAAGAAGACAGGCCAGACGGTCACGTCCGCGACGATCCCGTAGGATCTCGGCCTCCGGTGCCGCCGAGATCGTAATCGAATGCCTCGTCTGTATCGGTGCCTGTCCTGATTCCACACTGCTCGCCCTTCGTGATCAGAAGTTGCCGAGGCCGCCGCAGACATTGATCGCCTGCGCGGTCACGGGAGCAGCGCAATCAGTGACCAGGTAGCCGACCATCGACGCCACCTCATCGGGCGTGCTGTAGCGGCCGAGCGGGATTTTCGCCTCGAACCTGCTGAGCACGTCCGCTTCTGAGACTCCCCAGTGAGCCGCGTAGCCCTGCCGGACCCGCTGGGCCAGCGGCGTTTCTACGTATCCCGGGCAGACCGCGTTGACCGTGATCCCCGTCTTCGCCAGCTCGAGCCCCAAAGCCTTGGTGAACCCGACGACACCGTGCTTGGACGCCGAGTACGGCGCACCGAGCACGACGCCCTGCTTTCCCGCGGTGGACGCGATGTTGACGATGCGGCCCCATCCCATATCGCGCATTCCCCCACGCGCGAGTACTTCCCGGGTAACACGGAAGACGCTGTTGAGGTTGGTCTCGATAACGTCGTACCAAACGCTGTCATCGATATCCGCGGTCACGCCCCCGCCACTGCGGCCTGTGTTGTTCACGAGGATGCTGACCGGCCCGAACGTGTCTACCGCGGCGGCTACGAGCGCCCGCACGTCATCGGCTGACCGCACGTCGCAGGGCGTCCCGGCGACATCCAGGCCTTCGTTCTGCATGTCCTTCACGACCGCCGCTACGCTGTCCGCGTTCCTGGCGCAGATGTACACGGCACATCCCTGACCAGCCAGCAGCCCAGCCACGGCGAAGCCTATCCCGCTCGTTGCCCCGGTAACGATAGCGACCTTCCGATCCCCGTTCCGCATGGAGTCCTCCTGAGTCACTTGGTCGGCACCACGCTGCACGACACCCGTCCAGGCGTGCTCAAGAGATGGTAGAGGCAGCAGGTCGCATATCGATGGGCGTCATGGTTCCCTCAGGTGCTCATGCCCGTCTTCCTGGGCGGAAAGTTCGCCGCCCAGGAACCTGGCAAACGCGGACGGCGTGGGATTGTCGGTTGTCACGCTCGCGCGCAACCGCAGCCCAGTCGAATTGCTCAGCCGGTTGCGCAGCTCAAGGCCGGTCAGGGAATCAACACCTAGCTCCCGGAATGTCCTGTCGGGGGCCAGCGTCCCTTCGGCCTGCCCAAGCACGGTTGCGGCCTCGGAACAGACGAGCTTTAGCAGGATGTCGTCACGCTCTGCCGCCGTCATGCGCGCGAGGCGCTCGGCTAGCGACCGGCTATCGCTGCGCTGCCCGGTGTGCGCGTCGCCGCCCCGCCCGCTCATATGACGGGCTTTCCGCCCGGGCCTGGCGCGTCCGGCGGTCGTCGGCGTGGCTAGCCCGCGAAGCAGCAGCGGCACTTCGTCCTGCGCCGCTAGTCCCGCGCCATCCAGGCATACCGGAACAAGCACCGGCTCCTCCGCACCGAGCGCCGCGTCGAACAGGCGAAGCGCGTCCCTGGTCGACAGCGGAGCAATGCCACTGCGCCGCAGCCGGGCCAGATCGGTTTCCGCCATGTGGCCAGTCATGCCGCTGCGCTGTTCCCAGACTCCCCAGTCAAGCGACGTGGCAGGAAGCCCGCGGGCCCGGCGGTGCTGCGCCAGCGCGTCAAGTACGGTGTTCGCGGCAGCATAGTTGGCCTGACCGGGCTCGCCGAGCACGCCGACCACTGATGAGAACAACACGAAAGCCGCTATATCCAGGTGCTGGGTGAGCTCATGGAGATACCATGCGCCGTCGGACTTCGGACGCAGCACGCTCGCAAGGCGTTCCGGGGTGAGTGACGGCATGATCGCGTCATCAAGCGTCCCGGCGGCGTGGACGATCGCTGTAAGCGGGTGATCGCCCGGAACCTGGGCGATCACCCGCTGCAGTGAGCCCCGGTCGGCCACGTCACATGCCACTAGGTCCACCTGGGCGCCCAGCGCCCCGAGCTCAACTGCAAGTTCCGCGGCACCGTCAGCGCCTGCTCCCCGTCGGCTGGCCAGGATTAGATGCCGGATGCCGTGCGCGGTGACGAAGTGCCGTGCGAGCAGTCCGCCCAGCGTTCCGGTGCCCCCTGTAATGAAAACTGTTCCTCTCGGGTCGAGCGGCCTGGGCACGGTGAGCACGATCTTGCCGACGTGGCGTGCCCGGCTCATCACAGCGAAGGCATCGCGTGCACGGCGTACGTCGTAGGTGGTTATGGGGGGATGCCGCAAAGCACCGCGATCGAATAGCTCAAGCACGCGTGCCAGCGTCCGCCCAGCGTCAGCTGCTATCACTTCACGGAGGTTGTACAGGTGGTACGACACGCCACGGTGGTCGGCTGCGACCTGCGCATGGTCACGAATGTCGGTCATGCCCATTTCCACAAAGCGCCCTCCGGGCGCCAGCAGCCCCAGCGAAGCATTGGTGAATTCCCCGGCCAGCGCGTTTACCACCACGTCGGCGCCACGGCCGTTCGTCGCCACGCGGAATTGCCCAGCGAACTCCAATGACCGGGAGGAGGCAATGTGATCGTCGTCCAGACCCATCGCCCGCAGCACGTCCCACTTTCCGGGGCTCGCGGTGGCAAAAACCTCCGCACCGAGGTACTGGGCCAGATGCAGTGCCGCGAGCCCGACACCGCCGGTGGCCGCGTGCACGACGACGGTCTCCCCGGCCCGCACGCCAGCGATCTCCGCAAGGCACTGGTAAGCCGTGATAAACACTACGGGAACCGATGCGGCCTCCGTGAACGACCAGCCGTCAGGAATCCGAACGAGTGCCTGATGATCAGCGACGGCAACCGGGCCGAATGCCCCGTCGAACAGGCCCATCACCCGGTCGCCGGGCGCCACTCCCGACACTGCCGGACCGACCTCGGTGACGACTCCGGCGCCCTCGATGCCGATGGGCTGCTCGGTAGGCAGCAAGCCGAGGGCCACTGTGACATCCCGGAAGTTGAGGCCCGCGGCACGGACCGAAATCCGGACCTGACCCGCGCTCAGGGGTGCCATGACCTGAGGACAAGGCAGCAGGGCCAGGTCCTCCAGCGTGCCCGCCCCGCCCGTGCCCAGGCTCCACGCCGGGGCACCCGCCGGCGGGAGGAGGCCGTCGCGGACGGCACGGTTCCGCAGCCGGGGCACGAGGACATTGCCATCGCGCAGCACGAGCTGGGGTTCGCCGGAGCCAGCCGCCACGGGCAGCACGCGCAACGAGGCGATGTCATCCGGCGCCACGTCGGCTAGGACGAACCTGCCGGGATTCTCCGACTGCGCGGACCGCACCAGGCCCCAGGCCGGAGCCTGGGTCACAGCCTTGACGTCCTCGCTCGGGGCGACGGCGCAGTGAGTAACCACTACCAGGCGGGAGGGACCGAAGCGCTCATCGGCAAGCCACGACTGGACCAACCCAAGCGTACGGCGGGCGGTCTGGTGGATGGCATCGGGGACCCCATCGCCGTGGTTCAGCGGTGCCTGGCACGCCGCGAACACGAGATCTGGCGTCTCGGCGCCGCCATCGAGAGCCCGGCCGAGCGAGTCAAGGTCGGCGAAGCGCGGGCCTGGCAGCGCGCTGCCAGGATCGCTGGGTCCTATGACCGCGCAGCGAGGTCGCGGGGAACCGTCGAAATCCCCGGCTCCGGCCCACTCCAGCCGCAGCAGTGAGCTGCCTGGTCCGGCGAGCGCGTCTCGCGTCACGGGCCGGAACGTGAGGCCGCCGACAGATGCCACGAGCTCGCCGTTTGCCTCCGTCGCGATCATGGACACACTGTCCGCACCATCGGGAGATAGCCGGACACGCAGCCGCTGCGCGCCTGCCGCGTGCACGGTCACAGCAGTCCAGGCGAACGGCAGCGGGATACCGCCGCCGCCGAAGGTCCGTAGGTGGAGCAGCGCGTGCAGCGCGCTGTCAAGGAGCACGGGGTGCAGCGTGAACGATTCCGCCTCCGCCTCCGGCTCCTGCGCGGGCAGGGCGACCTCAACGAACACCTCACCGCCCCGCCGCCAGGCGGCCTGCAATCCCTGGAAGCTGGGGGCATAACCATAGCCTCGCGCCGCGAGGCCAGGATAGGTCGCGCTGAGGTCGACCGGGACCGCCCCCGGCGGCGGCCATGCGGACTCCGGCACCGCCGCGCGGGACATGCCCTCGGTGTCCCCGGTCCCGAGGGCACCAGACGCGTGCCGAACCCACGGCTGGCCTGTCGGCTGCTCGGGTCGTGAGTAGATCGCGAGTGATCGGCTGCCCGAATTGTCCGGGTGCTCGAGCATTACCCGCAGCTGCACGAAGCCGCGCTCCGGAAGAACAAAGGGGGCCTGCATGGTGAGCTCCTCTACCTGTCTGCAGCCTGCCTGTTCGCCGACGTGCACGGTCAGGTCCAGCAGAGTTGTCGCCGACATGACCGCCGTACCTGATACGCGGTGACCGGCGAGCCACGGATGCGTCGCGAGCGACAGGCGGCCCGTGAACAGGAGGCCCGCGCTGTCCGGCATCTCTGTCATGGCACCCAGCAGAGGATGAGCGGCGGCCTCCAGCCCTGCCATGGCCACCGGTCTGTTGTCAGGCTTGCTGTCAGCAGGTGTGTGAAGCCAGAACCGCTGATGCTGGAACGGGTACGTCGGAAGCGGCACGCGACGACCGCGCGGGAAGATGGCTTCCCACCGCACCTGGGCGCCCGCGACGTAGGCTTGTGCCACCGAGGTGATGAACTGATCACGGTCGCTGCGGTCCCGGCGCAGTGTGCCGACGACAGCCGCCGTCCGCTCCGCGTCCTCAGCGGTCTGGGTGATCGGGACGGAAAGGATCGGGTGCGGGCCGACCTCGATGAGCGTCTGGTGCCCCTCGCGCAGCAGGGCCCGCGTAGCGGCCTCGAACTGCACTGTGCTGCGGAGATTCTGGTACCAGTACTCGGCGCCGAGGCGCGCGGTATCCATCGGCTCGCCGGTGATCGTGGAGAAGAAAGGAATGTCCGACGTTCGCGGCGTGACGCCGACGAGCGTCTCGATCAGCGTATCCCGCAGGGCTTCGACGTGGGGGGAGTGTGAGGCGTAGTCAACGTCGATCTCACGTGCACTGATCTCCTGCGCGAGGCAGTCGGCCACGAAGTCACGCACTGCGCCCGGCGTGCCGGCGACGGTACTCGAATGCGCGCCGTTGATGGCTGCTATCTCGATCAGGCCGCCATTCCCGCGTGCCAGCCGTTGCCGGACTTCTCCCACGGGCAGCGGAATCGACGCCATCGTGCCGGTTCCCGCCAGTTTGCCGAGCGCGCGACTGCGGAGCGCGACGACCTTCGCGGCGTCGTCCAGGGACAGGGCTCCCGCCACGCAGGCCGCGGCGATCTCACCCTGTGAGTGGCCGACGACGGCGCGGGGTTCCACGCCGGCGTACTGCCATGCCGCTGCGAGCGAGACCATGATCGAGAACAGGACCGGCTGCACGACATCAACCCGGCCGAGCGTCGGCGCGCCCGGCTCCCCGCGCAGAACCGCCAAGAGTGACCAGTCAGTGAAGGGCGCGAGCGCATCGGCGCATTCGGCCATGCGGTTGCGGAAGACCGCGGACGATTCCAGCAGGTCCAGCGCCATTCCCGGCCATTGCGATCCCTGGCCGGGGAAGACAAATGCTGTCGTGCCGGTAGCAGCTGCGCCCTGGACGATGCCGGGTGCCGACTCGCCTGCAGCGAGCGCAGCCAGACTGGTGCGGAATTCGTGCTGGCTGGTGGCGAGGACCGCTGCACGATAGCGCAGGTGCGACCGGGTGGTGCCAAGAGAGTACCCGATGTCGCTGCCACGCTGCTTGGGGTGCGCGGAGATGAATGCGTGAAGGCTTTCGGCTTGCGCGCGCAGTGCGTTGGCGGACTCGGCAGACAGGACCCACGGGATGATGCCGTCACTCAAGGCGTCCGAAGCCGCGGGAAGCGCTTGCGCCACTTCGCCGGGCGCCTGTTCCAGGACGTCGGGTACCTGCTCGAGGATGACGTGGGCGTTGGTCCCGCTGATGCCGAAGGAGGAGACCGCCGCGCGGCGCGGCCGATCCCTGCCCAGCTGCGGCCACGGCCTGGGCTCGGTCAGCAGCGATACCTGCCCGGCCGACCAGTCCACATGGGGTGAGGGCTCGTCGACGTGCAGTGTCCGGGGCAGCGTGCCGCTGCGCATGGCCGCCACCATCTTGATGCCGCCGCCGATCCCGGCGGCGGCCTGGGTGTGGCCGATGTTGGACTTCAGCGAACCCACCAGCAGCGGCTGTCCCTGCGGCCGGCCCTGACCGTAGGTAGCGATGAGCGCTGCCGCTTCTATGGGGTCGCCGAGCGCGGTGCCCGTGCCGTGTGCCTCGACGGCGTCGATGTCACAGACCCCGAGCCCGGCGTTGGCGAGTGCCTGGCGGATGACGCGTTCCTGGGACTTCCCGTTCGGTGCGGTAAGCCCGTTACTCGCGCCGTCCTGATTCGTCGCACTCCCCCGGATCAGCGCCAGCACAGGATGCCCTAGACGCTGCGCGTCAGCCAGGCGCTCAAGCACCACGACGCCTGCGCCTTCAGCCCACGCGGTCCCGTCGGCGGCTGCCGCGAAGGGCTTGCAGCGGCCATCCGGTGCGAGCCCTCGCTGCATGCTGAAGGCCACGAACATGCCCGGAGAGGCCATCACGGTGACGCCGCAGGCCAGGGCAAGCCGACAGTCACCCTCCCGGAGCGCCTGCCCGGCGAGGTGCAGAGCCACTAGCGACGACGAGCACGCGGTGTCGATGGTCACCGCAGGTCCACGCAGGCCAAAGGCATACGCGATCCGGCCGGAGATAACGCTCGGTGTGCTCCCGGTCAGGAGGTGCCCCTCAAAGCCATCGCATGCTTCATGCAGCCGGGGTCCATAGTCCTGCGATGTAGCACCGACGAATACCCCGACCTGCTCTCCGCGCAGGCTGTCTGGAGCCAGCCCCGCGCGCTCAAGCGCCTCCCAGCACGTCTCGAGCAGGATGCGCTGTTGCGGGTCCATGGCGGTAGCCTCGCGCGGGCTGATGCCGAAGAAGGCCGCGTCGAACTCGTCTGCGTCGTGCAGGAATCCCCCAAGGCGGGTGTACGTGCGCCCGGCGCGCCCGGGTTCCGGGTCGTACAAGCCATCAAGGTTCCAGCCGCGGTTGACCGGGAACTCCGAGATGGCGTCCTTGCCTTCCTCGACAAGCGCCCACAGGTCCTCTGGGCTCCGGACGCCGCCCGGGTAGCGGCAGTTCATCGCGATAATCGCTATCGCCTCGTTACGGTCGACCGTCACGAGGCCCAGCTGCGCCGTCGGCCCGGCGCTCGTCTCGCTGGCTGGCGGTTCTTCGGCCGACGTCTGGGCCTGGCGCTCCTTGTCCAGTGCCGGGCCAAGATGCTCAATAAGCGCGATGGGGGTCGGGCAGCTGTAAACAAGGGAAGGTTGCAGATCCTGCCCTACCGCCTCGCTCAGGCGCGCAGCGAGTTCGACGGTCATGCCGGAGTCAAAACCGAGATCCTTGAACGGGCGGGTGAAGTCGATTCTTCCAGGCTCATCGTGCCCGAGCACGGCCCTGACGGTCTCCGTCACGAGCGCGTGCAGATCACCGACGGGCGGCACCGGCATCACGTCGCCGGGCTGGGGGGTATCCGCCGACTGCGACACCGTCCCGGCGGGGCCATGGTCGGCGTGCTGACCGGATCGCAGCCAGTACCGCCGCCGCTGAAACGGGTACGTCGGCAGGTCCACGCGCTTCGCCTGCGAGCCAAATAGCGGGCGCCAGCGGACTTGGGCTCCGCGCACATGCAGGCCAGCGACGGCGGTGCTTACCGCCTCGACTTCATCCTGTCCGTGCATGCTTGCCGGGAAAGCCATGCCTTTCCCGGCCATGGCGGCCTTCCCCATAGTGGTGAGGCCGTTGCCAGGCCCGGTTTCGAGGCACAGCCGCGCGCCGCGGGCTCGCAGTACTGCGACGGCACTGGCGAACCGCACCGGCCTGCGCGCGTGCTCCACCCAGTAGCCGGGCCGACACAGCTCGGCTGACGTGGCCAGCTGCCCGGTAACGGTAGAGATGAACTCCATGCCGTGCGACGGATGGAAGGTGAGACTCTCTGCTACATCCTGCAGTTCGGCAAGGACCGGCTCCATCAGCGGCGAATGGAAGGCGTGGCTGACCTTGAGCCTTTTGGTCTTGCGGCCCTTCCGCGCGATGTCTGCCGCGACCCGCTCGACCACGTTCTGGTCGCCCGATATCACGATCGAGGCCGGGCCGTTAACAGCAGCGATGGCGATCTGCTGCTCGTTTCCGGTCAGCAGCGGAGCCACCTCATCCGCGGACGCCTGTACCGCGATCATCGCTCCGCCCGGCGGCAGCGCCTGCATCAGCTGGCCCCGCATCGCGACGAGCTTTGCCGCGTCCGCGAGGCTGAGCACCCCGGCGGCATGGGCGGCCGCGAACTCGCCGACAGAGTGGCCCGCGACGAGATCCGGGCGCAGTCCGAGGGATTCCATCAGGCGATAGAGCGCAATCTCGATCGCGAACAGAGCAGGCTGCGTATACCGAGTCTGGTCAAGCAGGCCGGCCGTGGTCGTGCCCGCGCCTGCCCATACGATCTCGCGGAGGGGGCGTTCCAGGTACCTGTCGAGTTCGGCGCACGCCGCGTCGAACGCCTCCGCGAAGGCGGGGAACGCGCTGTGGAGATGCCTTCCCATGCCGACGCGCTGGAAGCCCTGGCCTGGAAAGAGGAAAGCCAGCCGCCCCGCCGAGACGGTGCCGCGCAGCACATTCGCCGCACGTTTGCCTTCGGCGACAGCGCGCAGCCCGGCCAATAGCGCGGGCCTGTCGGCGGCTACGACAGCGGCCCGGTGCTCAAAGGCAGTCCTGGTAGTTGCCAGGGAGAACCCAGAGTCGCTGAGGTCAAGATCAGCTTCGCCATCGGCATATTCCAGCAGCTGTGTCGCCTGGGCGCGAAGAGCCCCGCCCGTTCTGCCGGAGATGACCCACGGCAGTGGCGCCAGGGCGGCGGGTCGAGGGGGGTCGACGCAATCTGCGGCGGGCAGGCCGGCGAGCACGACATGGCAATTGGTGCCGCCCATGCCGAAGGAGGACACGCCCGCGAGCGCTGGCATGGCACTGGCGGGCCATGGCCGGAGGTCTTGCTGCACCCGGATGCGGAGCTCGCCCAGCGGAATGCGCGGATTCGGGGCCTGGAAGTGCAAGCTGGGGGGAATTTCCCGATGGGCGATGCTCAGAGCTGTCTTGATCAAGCCTGCGATACCGGCGGCACCCTCCAGATGTCCGATGTTCGTCTTCACCGAGCCGACCAGCAGAGGAACTTCGGGCGGGCGGCCAACGCCGCAGACAGCCCCGAGTGCAGCCGCCTCGGCGGGGTCACCCACCTTGGTCCCGGTGCCGTGCAACTCGACGTACTCGACTGTGGAGGGCTGAACTCCGGCCTGCTGATAAGCAGCCCGGAGGACGTCGAGCTGCGCGAGCTCGCCTGGCGCAGCCAGGCTGCCGGGCGTGTCGCCGTCGTTATTGACGGCGCTGCCGCGTATGACGCAGTAGACGCGGTCACCATCGGCCAGTGCCCGGGCCAACGGCTTCAGCACGACCGCACCGGCGCCCTCCCCTCGCACGAAGCCCCCGGCGCGCTCGTCGAATGCCGCGCAGATCCCGTCGGGCGACAGAACGCCGAGCCTGATCGCCTGCATCGTGCTATGCGCTGCGATGTGGAGGTGAACGCCACCCGCCACGGCGATGGTGCACTCCTGACGCTGCAAGCTCGCGCATGCCAGGTGGACGGCAACCAGCGAAGACGACTGGCCCGTGTCCACGGTAAGGCTCGGCCCGCGCAGCCCGAGGGTGTAGGAGACCCGGTTGGCGATAAAGCTCCGCTGCAGCCCTGTCATGGTGTGCCGCGTAATCGATTCCAGCCCCCGCTGGTGTACGAGGGTCGCGTAGTCGTCTGCGATCGCGCCGACGAAAACGCCGGTCTGGCTGCCTCGGAACGAATCCGGCGCGGTTCGCGCGTCCTCAAACACCTCCCAGATCAGCTCCAGCATGAGGCGTTGCTGAGGATCCATGGCATCGGCCTCGCGTGGTGATACGCCGAAGAAATCAGCGTCGAACGCGTCGATCCGGTCGAGGAATCCGGCCCGGTACGGCATTGCCGAGCCGTCAGGCCGCGACGCCAGGTCATAAAGGCAGTTGTCGGCTCGCCGGTGTGGCGGCGCATCGGTGACCGCATCAGCCCCAGTGCGTAGCAGCCGCCAGAAGGCGGCCGGGCTCGGTGCCATCGGGAAGCGGCAGGCCAAGCCGATGATTGCTATCGCGTTACCGTCGGCAGCGGCGACGGAGCCACCTAGTGCATCACCCATCTGCGAGTCTTCCCAATCAGCGGTCGGAGGGTGGGCTGCTGAGATGGTTCAACGGTGCAGGCAGTAGCTGGAGGCCGACTCGAAGGCCGTTCGGGAACCGTTCAGCCTGCGGCAGGCGACACCGCAGCGATGCCGCCTGCCGCGCCGATGCCGTAACCTTCCGCCTGGATTCTCTCCGCTGTGCTGCGCACAGCGCGACGGTCATCGTCCGGGTCTCCGGCTCGTACCGGTAGCATTGCCGTGACCGCGCTACGGCCCGCGGTAACAGCGGGGTGCCGACGCGCCAGCGCGCTCAGCCCTTGCCCGGGTCCCGCCTCGACCATGAGGAAGTCGCCGTGGCCCAGCAGGCGGTCCAGCGTCGGGCCGAACAGCACGGCCTGGGCGGGCTGGTCTGCCCAGAACCTGGGGTCGCACGCCCGTTCGACCGGCAGGACGTCGCCGAGGTAGGCCGAGTAAAGCCTTCGGCGCGGCGCCCGTAGCGGCGTCGCGTCCCAGCCGCCGACGGACCTGGCCACAGCGTCGGCAACCACCGAGCTGTGGAAGGCCTGCCGGGCCCTCGCTCGCCTGCAGGTGACACCGTCTGCCCGTAGCCGCCGCTGCGCGGCGGCGAGCTGCTCCGTCGGCCCTGCCAGGAGGACTTGCCGCGGACCGTTGATAGCCGCGATCGCGACCTCGCCGGACACATATGCGGCGACCTGTCCAGGAGATGCCGCGACTGCCAGCATTCCGCCGGGCGGAGTGTCGGCGAAAATCCGCATCCGGTCTCGCATCAGCCGCATCGCGTCATCGAACTCGAAAACGCCCGCCAGGGTCGCTGCCACGATTTCACCGACGCTGTGGCCAAGTAGCGCCGCTGGCTCGATTCCCCAGCTCTCCACAAGCCTGCCGAGTGCGCAGCCCACCGCGTACAGCAATGGCTGCGCGCGCGTGGCATCATCAAGCTTCTCCTGCCGGCCAGGGAGCAGCCAGTCCGCGCGGATCTGCGCGCCGTCGCTGCCCAGCAGACGGAACGCGGTGTCCATCACGTCAGTGAAGACATCGGAATACCCGTAGAGCCCGGCCGCCATCCTCGGTTGCTGGGCGCCTTGTCCTGGAAAGAGAAGGGCGAGCGGGCGCCGACCCGCTCCATCATGCGCCGACGGGGATAGCCCTGCGGCGGGCTGCGGTGTGATCGGCACGGAGACAGTCCAGCAGTGCCCGCTCTACAGCCGGTTGAATCGGGCTCGATGAGCAAGCTGACCCGTCGCAGGCTGCTGGTTGATCCACGGGGGCTGGCTCCACCGCGCCCTGAGCGAGACACGAGCGGGCGACGGCACTGTTGAGCGGAGCCCGAGATGGAGGAGATACCTCATGACTGCAGCAGCGTCGCAGACACCAGACGCTGCTGCCGCTGATTTCCTCGCGTGCCGTGGCTGCCGGACACTAGGTTTACGCGAAGCGCTTCGTTCGTGAGCTGTGCGTGTGCCCGGAGTGCGGTTACCACGGCCGACTCACCGCATCGCAGCGGCTCGATCAACTTCTCGACGGTGGCTCCGCCGTGGCACCGCCGTCGCGCGCATGGACCCGGGCGCTATCCGAGTTCGACGTCGCAGGCCGCGACGTGCGGACCACGACCCCTCTGCTGCGCAGCGTCCTAGGCAACCAGAAGTTCCGGCCAGGTGCGCACACAACCTCACTGATCGAGCAGATGTCACACATACAGGGGCCGGCTTCATGAAGTTCGAGAATCTCTACATTGCCGGGTGCGGTACCTGGCTCCCCGAGCCATTGACCGTAGATGCGGCCGAGCGGGCTGGATTGTGCGACCGGAGAATCATCTGGCGCACCGAAATCGCATCAGTCTGCGTCGCCAGGAAGGAATCGGCACCGGAGATGGCCGCTCTGGCGGCGGGGCCTGCCCTGCGTCAAGCTGGATGCGGGCCAAACGAAATCGACCTTGTGCTGCACGCGGCCACCTATTACCAAGGCCACGACCTGTGGCCCCCCGCTTCGTATGTCCAGCGTACCGTGCTCGGCAACCGCTGCCCGGCGATGGAGATCCGGCAGATGTCCAACGGCGGCATGGCTGCCCTGGAACTCGCCGCCTCATACCTCGTCGCCGACCGAGCGCGGAGGCATGCCCTGATAACGACCGGCGACCGGTTCTGCCTGCCCGGGTACGACCGGTGGCGCAGTGATCCGGGAACCATCTGCGGAGACGGCGGAACCGCCGCCGTGCTGTCAAAAGGGGGCGGGTTCGCGAGACTGTGCAGCCTGGTAACCGTCTCCGACTCCTTCCTGGAGAAAATGAGCCGGGGCCGGGATCCGTTCGGTGCGGCTCCCTTCAGCGTGCGGAAGCCAATAGACCTCGCCGATCAGCGGGAGGACTTCGTCGCCGAAATGGGCCTGGATATCATAATGGAGCACATCGATGCCGGGCAGCGCGAGGCCGTGGACAAGGCGCTCTCGGAAGGCGACGCAAAGCTCTCCGACATTGACTGGTTCGTGCTGCCCAGCCTTGGCCGTAGCAGAATCAAGGCTCATTTCCTCGATCCGTTCGGCATCGACCCGGAACGGACCACATGGTCATGGGCACGGCATGTGGGTCACCTCGGCGCCGGTGACCAGATCGCCGGGCTCAGCCATCTCGGCGGCGCGGGCTGCCTGGCCCAAGGACAGAGATGCCTCCTCGTCGGCGCGGGCGTCGGGTTCAGTTGGTCAGCGGCAGTCATCGAGGTACTCGGATGGCCACGACAGCGGTAATCCCGGGGGCCTATCCAGTTACATATCATTTCAATTTTTCAGCTAACGTGAATTTCCGTTAAAACGTGAACTCACGCGCCACGACGGCCGAGTTGAAGCCGCCCCGGCCGCGGCTGAGGACGAGAGCGGCACGGACAGGCGTGCTCCTTGGCTCGCCGCGTACAAGATCGATGCGATACTTCCGCGGCACGTCATGCACGTTCGCGGTGGGAGGGATTACATTGTGTAAAATAGATAGAAGCGCAGCCGCCAGGTCCAGTGAGCCGCCGCCCGCGTAAAGGCGGCCTGTCATCGTCTTCGGCGCGGTCACCGGTACGGCGTCCGGTCCGAATATCCCCGCGATCACCCCCGCCTCCGTCTCGTCAAGCTCAGGTAGCCCGGCCGCGTCGGCGAACACGACGTCGATGTCCGCAGCGCTCATGCGCGCGTCCGCGAGCGCGAGCGCGGCGGCGCGGCCGAGGCCGACCGCGCGGCCTTCCCGACGGGAGTCGAAGGTCGCGGCGTATCCGGCGATCTCGCCGTACGGACGGGCCACCGCGCGCTCTGCTGCCGACTCGGCCGTCTCCAGCACGAGCATGGCCCCGCCCTCACCGGGAACGTGCCCGCACGCGCCTTCGTCAAAGGGCAGGTACGCGCGCTTCGGGTCATCACGTTCGCTCAGCGATCCCGCTACCAGATGAGCAACCCAGGCCCACGGGCAGAGCGAACTGTCGATGCCGCCGGTAACCGCCAGTCGGCTTCCCTTGCGGAGCTGCCGCCGCGCGTGACCGACGGCGTCCAGCCCGCTGGCCTGCTCGGTAACAATGACGGCTCCAGGGCCTCGCATGCCGTTGCGGATCGAAATCTGGCCGGTGTTCACCGCATAGAACCACGCAAACGACTGATACGTGCTTACATGGTCCGGCCCCTGCTGCCACAGCTTCTGCATTTCGCGCTGGCCGAACTCGTAGCCGCCAGCGGTAGCGCCGGTAACGACGGCCATCTCGTATTCCGGGAACTCTCCAGGCCGCACGCCGGCATCGGCGAGCGCCCACTCAGTGGCCGCAAGCGCCATCCGGGTCATGTGGTCGGTCTGCGGCAGCAGCCGCGCGGGGAGGTGTTCCTCAGGCTCGAAGCCCCGTACTTCGCCGGCCAGCCGCACGCGGTATTTGGCCGGGTCGAAGCGGGTGATCGGCGCTATCCCGAGCGCACCGCTCAGGGTCCCTTGCCAGTACTCCTCAACTCCGAGGCCTATCGGCGAGGCTACGCCGATTCCAGTCACAAGCGCAGTCATCGCCCGCCGGTTTCCATCTGCCGGAGTACCATCGCGCTCTGGAAGCCGCCGAACCCGCTCCCGACGGTCAGCGCTGTGCACACCCGCTGCTCCCGGGCAACCAGCGGGACGTAGTCGAGATCGCATTCCGGGTCAGGCTCGTGCAGGTTCGCCGTCGGCGCTATGATGCCTTCGTTCAGCGCGAGGAGGCAGCCGACGATTTCTAGTGAGCCGATCGCGCCAAGCGAGTGCCCGATCATGGATTTGAAAGCGCTTACGGGTATCTCGTAGGCATGTGCCCCCAGGCTGCGCTTGAAGGCCGCGGTCTCGTGGCGGTCGTTCTGCTTGGTGCCAGAGCCGTGCGCGTTGATGTAGTCCACTGCGGACGGGTCCACCCTCGCCTGGTCGAGCGCCGCCCGGATGGCCTCAGCCATCTCCCGGCCATCGGGTTTCAGGCCCGTCATGTGGTAGGCGTTGCACCGGGACGCGTAGCCCGCCACCTCGGCGTAGATATGCGCACCCCGGTACCGCGCATGCTCGAGCTCCTCGACGATGAGCACGGCGGCGCCCTCGCCAAGCACCAGGCCATCCCGGGTCCTGTCGAACGGGCGGCACGCGTGCGCGGGGTCGTCGTTGCGGCGCGAGCTGGCGCGGATCACATCGAAGCACACCACCGTAATCGGCGACAGCGGTGCGTCGCTGGCACCGGAGACCACGATGTCAGCCGACCCGTCAGCAATAAGATCAGCCGCGTACCCGACGGCGTCCAGCCCGGAGGTGCAGCCAGTCGAGATGATGCCCGCAGGACCTTCCGAGCCGACCAGCCATGCCAGCTCAGCGGCTATCGAGCTCGGGACGAAGGCGTCGTAGAGATGGGGCCAGGTGTACCCGGGATCGACCAGCCATTTACTGCCACGGTCGCTGCTGACGATGTACTCGCGTTCCAGAGTCACGGTGCACCCAACAGCGCTGCCGAAGGCAACTCCAGTCCGGGTCGGGTCGATCCGGTCGAACTCCAGTCCCGAATCGTCCGTCGCCTCGCGCGCGGCGACGACCGCAAACTGAGCGGCCCGGTCGAGACGGCGCGTTTCCTGCGAGCTGAGGCCCTGGCGCTCGGGGTCGAAGTCGCATTCGGCCGCGATCTGCGACCGGTACCGCGCCGGGTCGAATAGCGTAATACGCCGGGTTGCTGTCCTGCCCGCAGCAAGCAGGTCCCAGTACTCCTTCGTGCCAATCGCGCCCGGGGCGACCGTGCCGACGCCGGTGATGACAGCGCGGCGGCTCATCTCAGCGTCCCCTCTCGGCCGATGGACATGGTCGGTGCAGGCCCTGCAGCGGTGCTGGCGCGGCTGCCCACTTCAGGTGCGCGGTAGGGTCAGTGCGCCCAGAGAGGTCATATTCGCGCTGGTCTCACGCCCGGCGATCAGCAGCAGCCGTGCCATGCTGGTCAGCTGGTCGTAGTCGAGCCATGGGAGCGCCTTTCTCGCATGCGTACAGCAGTACCCCTTAAGCTGCCACTAAGCGCTAGCGGTGGGCTGGAGCCTTGGTGGGACCGTGGTCGAGAGGACGACGCAGCGCCAGGGGCAATGCCAGGGAGATGAAGGTGTTCGAGGTCCGGCGGATAGGGCTGGTTCCTGGTTACGTTTCATGACGGCGGGGCGGGTGCGGTTTGGCTGGCCCGCGGCATGCACTACCACGTCGCCGGCATGCCGGTGACGAACGAGATGCTCGCCCGGCTGTGCCGCCGAAGTTGTCAACCGATGGCCCGATGGTCACGTTGGTGAAGCCGGAGTCTTCGAGCATCTTCTGCCAGCCCTCACGGTGCAGCCCACCCGCGATTCAAGCGGTCCACAGATCGATATCGCGGAGGGCCTCGGGCGGCACCGGACGCCCGTTGGCGATGTCGGCGAATTGCACCGCTCCACCGGGTCGGAGCACGCGGTGAATCTCCGCGAACACCGTCCTCTTGTCTGCGCAGAGATTGATCGCGCCGTTGGAGATGACGACGTCGGCCCAGCCGTCTTCGATGGGCAGGGCTTCGGCCGGGCCTTGGCGAAACTCGACCTGCTTCAATCCGAGCGCGTCAGCGTTGGCGCGGGACTTCGCGACCATCTCGGGTGTCATGTCGACGCCGACCACACGGCCCTCGTCACCGACGTGCCCGGCTGCGACGAAGGCATCGAAGCCGGTGCCCGAACCGACGTCCCCGACTCTCTCGCCGCGCTCGAGGCGGCGTAGCGAGAAGGGGTTGTTCACTCCGGCGAAGGACTCCACTGCGCGGTCGGGAAGCGCATCAACGATGGAGCCCGGGTAGCCGAGCCGCTCCGCGAGCGGGCGACCGGTGCAGAACTCGAAACGGCGATCCGGGTCGACGGCGACGTCGCGGTACTTTTCGCGGATCTCGCGACGCAAGGCCTCGTGATCAACGATCTCGCCCATCGGTCACCACCTCTCAACCCGGGCGCCGGGCCACCGCCAACGCTCGCCTGGGATAGGGCTGCATCTGGACCGTGAGCATCGCTTCCGCGACCGCGACGGCGCGCTCGCCCATCTCCGCGGTGAGCGTGTCGCTCGCGTCAACGATGGCGCCAAACGCCGCGTTCGCTCGCTCGCGCCATCCCGGCGTTTCCTCGTACGCCTCGACGTCGAAACCGGCCGCTTCGAACAGCGGCACGTAATTGGGGATCGGATCAACGCCGACCACCGGCACACCCGCCACCTTCGCAGGATCTACCTCGAACGCGATGATCGACACTCGACCGCCAGGCCGGAGGATGCGAAAGAACTCGGCGAGCGCCGCGCCCTTGTCGGGCGCATATTGGAAGGCGTCGACGCTCATCGCCGCGTCGACCGCGCCGTCTGGAAGGTTCGTCTGCTCGAAGGTGCCCTGGTGGAAACGGGAGCGGTCGGCCAGGCCGACGGCACGCGCTCGTGTCCGGGCGGCCAAGAGCCCGGCGGCGGATGGATCGGCTCCGATCAAAGACGCACCGGACTGCTTCGCCATCCATAGGCCCGGGCCTCCCGCGCCGCACGCGAGATCGGCGAATACATCGTCCGTCCCGACCTGGAGCAACTCACGCATGCGTTGCGCCTCGGCGACCGTCAAGAAGCCGATATGCGCGAACTCCTCGGGAAAGTCCCCGCCGTACGCGTTCGTCCGCCATAGGCGATTGAAGGTCTCGCCCCGAGGCAGCGCGTCGTAGACGGAGTTGTACCCGTCAAGGACGACTCGGAAGACCCCAGTATCGGTGACGTCGTCGGTCAGAGAAGCCGCCGAATCCGTGCTTTGGTGGTCGTTCGGCGAGCTCATGCGCTTCTCCATACCTTCGGTTCGTTGATCGACGCCGCGAGCGCGCGTCGTACCCGGCATCCTCCGCTGTCAGCGCCGCCGTGAAGTACGAGCCCGACCCACGCCAAAAGGATTCGCGACAATCTTGATGACACCTCCCTTTCCGGCGGTCAGCCGATGTCCGCATCGGCTGGATCCCGTTGGATGTGGTGGCCCCCACCTGCGATCTGATAGTGCATCGCGGAGGCGGAACCCACCGCCATGACCGCCCTAAACGCCGGGGTGCCGCAGCTGATCATCCCGAGGGCGCCTACATGAAGGCCGTCGCGCAGGCCTTGTCCGGCTTCGGTGCCGCCCTGACAGTGGTGCCGCAGCGGCAAGGGCCGGATCAGGACTCGGCCCGAGGCAATCACTGCGGGCTGCCGGGAGATCCTCTCCAGCCCTCGGCACGCCCAGCAGGCGCGGGCCCTCGCCAGGGAGATTGCCGCGCTTCCGACGCCCTCCGAGGTGGTGCACACGCTGGAGACGCTGGCCGCCGCATAGCTGACCGCCCAACCATCGCGATGTTGCGCCCGCGTCGCGTTGATGGCTGTCGGGAATCAGGCGGTGATTCGTACCGCGTTCGAACGCACCTGGTCGACTAGCAGGGCCTGGTTTGTGATCGCTTCCGCTTGGGGGGTGTAGTCCGCGTCTTGGAGGATTGATCGGGCGAAGAATTCGGTGATGTTTTTGAACTGGTGGTCTGCGGGAAGGGTCAGTTCCTCTGTCTGGTCTTGGGACTCGATGCGGATCAGGGGTTGCCGAGTTGGTGGTGGGGTGAATGCTCGGTCCAGTGTGAGCAGGCCGTGATCGCCCCATACTGAGTAGCAGGATCGGTAGGCGTGTTCGAAACCGAAGGACAGCTCGGCTGTAATACCTGAAGGGGTGCATAGCAGGGCGTGGCCGGCCACGTCGATGCCTTGGGTCGGATGCAGGCGCAGCACTGAGCCGATGATGTCTAGTTCGGCGCCTAGGAAGTAGGAGGCGGCGCGGATCGGGTAGACGCCTGCGTCCAGCAGGGCGCCGCCGCCTAGCTCGAGGCGGTATCGCACGTCGGTCGTATCTAGCGGGGGGATGCCGAAGCTTGCGGTGAACACGCGGAGCTTGCCAATTCGGCCGTTCGCAATGAGGTTGCGGATCGTTCCGTGCTGGCGGTGGTGGAGGAACATGTAGTTTTCCATCAGCCACAGTCCGGCCTTCTCGGCCTGGTTCACGAGGTCGAGGGCGGTGGTGTGGTCGCAGGTGAGAGGCTTTTCCGATAGCACGTGCTTGCCGGCTGTGAGCGCGCGGCTCACCCACTGGGCGTGCAGGCCGGTCGGCAGCGGGATGTATACCGCGTCGATGTCCGGCCGTTCGAGCAGGTCGTCGTACCCGTCGGCTGCGGCGCAGCCGAATCGTTGGGCGACCTCGCGTGCCTTAGCTGGATCGCGGCTTGCGATGGCCGTCAGTTCGAGGCCCTCGGCCTCTTTCATCGCTGGCAGGACCCGGCGGAGCGCGATGCTCGCGCAGCCTAGGACTCCCATGCGGACCACAGATTGCATACGGTGCGTCCTTTCACCAAAGACTGTGCAGGCAGGCGACGAGACTGCGCGCCTGGACGTTCAGGTAGTGGCCGTGGTGGAGCAGCTCGCTCAACTGTCCGAGGGTGACCCAGCGGTAGTCCTGCGGGCATCGCACCGGGAAGTCGTCTTCCACCTCGATCACCAGGTACCGGTTCTGGGCGTCGAAGAAGCGGCCGCCTTCCTCTGAGAGGAAGGCGTCGAACCGGATGCGGGCGGGGTCTGCGCCGAGCACGTAGTCGAGGTAGCACGGTTGTGGAAGGCCAGTGTAGTTCTCCCGGATGAGCTGGAGGGTTGGTCCGAGCTCGACAATGTCGATGAAACCGGGCTCGACCCGGGCGTGCACGAGCACGTGCATGACCCCTTCGATCGGCTTGGCGAGGAAGGTGATGATGCCTCGGGCGACCGGCGCGAGCAGCGGCTGCCGCCAGGACGGCACCTCCCGGTTGCTCGCCTCGACGATGACCGCAATCAGCCGGAAGTGCTTGCCGTCCTCGCGGGCGATCTCGTGGGCTGTGCGTTTCCAGCCGACGATCCGGTTGGCCGGGATCAGCCGCGTCGACACCTCGTGCCGGGTCTTTTCCTCCGTGAACCAGCTAAGCGTCTCGCCGAGGTCGTGCAGGGCGCCGGCGGAGCGGTCCAGGGACCGGGCGAGCGCGCGGCGGAACGTCGGAGGGGCGTGGCGTGACCCGCTGTCGGCCCGCGGAGGAGCGAACGGCATGCACGACAGCACTGTGCGGGCGTCCATGTTCACGAGGTTGTCCACGTGCAGCAGGTCCAGCACTTGGCGCAGGGGCAGCCAGCAGAAGTCCTCATGCAGCGGGAGGTCGCCGGTCACCTCGACGACCATGTTCCGGTTGTGCTTGCGATAGAACCAGGAGCCCTGCTCGGACTGCAGAACGTCGACGAGCACCCGCCCCCGTCCGGGACCGGCGAAGTACTCCAGGTAGCGGGTACGGCCGCCCCGGTGCACCCGCGTGTAGTTGCTGCGGGTCGCCTGGACCGTCGGCGACAGCTGGAGCGTGTTGACGTTGCCTGGCTCCATTTTGGCCTGCATCAGGCAGTGCGGCACTCCATCGAAGCTCTTGACGATAATGCCCAGAATCCCGATCTCCGGCTGGTTGATGACCGGCTGCGACCATTCCCCGACGGACCCGTAGTCGCTCCGGACGTGCAACCCCTCGATCGTGAAGAACCTCCCGCTGGAATGGGAAAGGTTCCCAGTCTCCGGATCGAAACGCCAGTTGACGAGCTCATCAAACGGAATCGGCGTGACGTTAAAGCGGTTCGACCGTGCCCGCTCCGACCACCATGGCTGGAACTGGCCGACCGATCGGGTCGCCAGCACCGATTCGGTGAACATCTGGTCGGCGCTCCGGAGCATCGCCATCCTGGAAGTCATTCGCGAGACCTTTCTGGGATTGCGGTCACCCGCTACGTCCATCTGGACCTGCACGAGGAGACGCCTGGGCGAGCCCCGTATGCGGCCGCCATCTTCGCCAGGTCGCCGGGGCATCGTGCGGACCTGGACTCAACCGTGCGGCGGATGACTGTAGCCGGGGTACCCCGGTAGGCGGGCAGCGCGGCGGTCATCTCCTTGCTGCGGCCGGTGAAGTGAGTGCGTACCGCGCCGGGCTCGACGATCGTCACGCCGATCCCGAAGCCCTTCACCTCGGCGGCCAGTGACTCGAAGAAGCCCTCCACGCCCCATTTGGTGGCGTGGTAGACCGCCATGCCGGGTGCCGTGCACTGCCCGCCGACGCTGGAGATCTGGATGATCCGCCCGTGGCATTGCGCGCGCAGGTGCGGCAGCAGCGCCCGGGCCAGGTGGATCGGGCCGGTCAGGTTGGTGCGGATCTGGCGCTCGACCTGCTCGCCGGTGGCCTCTTCGGCCGCGCCGAACAACCCGTACCCGGCGTTGCTGACCGCCACGTCAATCCGGCCCAGCGCGCCGGCGGCGTCGTCGACCACCCGCCGGATCCGGTCCGCGTCGGTGATATCCAGCCGCGCGGTCCACGGCGGCTTCCCCGAGGGCGAACGCAGGTCCAACAGCGCGCCCGGATCCCGTGCGGTGGCAGCCACGGTTTCGCCCCGGGCGAGCGACTCGGTCACCAGCGCCCGGCCCAGACCGGCCGAACTTCCGGTGACGAACCAGGTCCGGACGGCCGCGGTCACGCTTGCGCCCACTGGGGGACTTCCAGTATCTCCAGGACCGCGCTGGCCACCGAGGCCGACCCTCCACCGGCCAGCAGCACGTGGCGCCCAGGCCAGCCCCCAGGTCGGCGCCCAGGCCAGCTCCGAGGGCGGAGTCCGGCGAGGGCAGCGGCGGCGGCCAAAGCGGCTCTCCGCCACGGTGCAACTGCTCCAGTTCAGGCATGGCAGCGATGCCCACCGCGCGCAGCCGGGCGAAGCCGGCCCGGCGGCACAGCAGCAGCGCACTGCCAGCATCGCCCTGCGGGAACCCGGGCGCGGCATTCCACCGGTCGACCAGCGGCGAACCGTAGTTGTCCGCCGCAGTCAGCAGCACCAACTCGCCCGGACCCATGACACCCATGCGGGGGGCAGCCAGTTCCAGTCCGGCGAACACCCCGGCGCAGCCCATCCGGATCTCGAACGCCGGGGCCACGTTACCGGCGACCTCCTTCTGGATGTAGGCCGGGGAATACCGCCCATCGGGGCCCTGGGAAAAGAAGGTCGCGTGCAGCACCATGCCGATCCCGGGCAGGATCGGCCCCGACGCGGGACAGCGCCTGGCGGGCCGCGTGCGCGGCCATCTCCGGCGGCGAGACATCCCCCGCGACACACACAGCCGTAAACCGGTTCTCCAGGTACGTGGCGGGGTCGTACTCGCCGCGCCGGGCGGCCTGACCGGCGTCCACGGCCGGGGGCTGGAAGACGCCCAGCCCAGACAGATAAACGTCGGTGACCTTCAACCCGCCTCCCGGTGAGCCACCCATGGACATCCCGTACCGACCATAATGGCCACGGCAAATAGCGCGGTACAGCCCGCCTCGGGCAGAGGTTGAGAACCGCTTGAATATCCACGCCACTTCGGCCGCAATACCCCCTTGAGGCTGCTCAACCCGGCGTAGACCGGCCCCCAACCGAGGTACGGCGGATACTGGCGCCCGGCGGGCTGTTCCGGGTGACAACGCCGACCTGCGCCGGTATGTGGAGAGCTACGGGCGTGCCGGCGGGATGTTCGCTCAGCACCGCCTGCGGGTGGCCCCGGCCAGGCTCGAACCTCGCCTGCCCGACCGCCAAGCCTTCATGCTCAACCAGCTCTTCCTGTGGGGCCACCGCTGGATCTACGACCTCGACGAGCTGCGCTACGCGCTGGCCAGCGCCGGTTTCGACCGCGACGCCGTGGCGGAGCGCTCGTACCGCAAGGGCGGCCGGGCCGACGTAGCCGGCCTGGACCAGCGGTTTTCGCAACGACGAGACCATCTACGTCGAGGTGACGGCCTGACCCCAGCGTGGAGGTGACGGCCTGACCCCAGCGTGCTCGCGCCGGCGCTGAAGACGCCTCGTTCGTGCTCACTTCGATGTTGACGCCGACGGCGCCGCACGCGATGACCCGCGACTGACTGCTGGACTTCGACGGGCGTTGGGCCGCGTCCGGTTTCCATGTCGATGGTGACTGGAACCTCGGCGGCTGACACGATAAACTGCGTGACCTCGCGCGCGAATATGCCAATATCAATGTAGTGGTAGGGAAAGGCGGATCGCGTACAGGTCGCCTAGAGGCTTAGGTAGAGCACCGCTCGAAAATCGCCGCAGCTCCAGCTGTAATTCCCGTGGAAGCTGGTCAGCTCGGCATTGACCGGCCGTGCACCGCCCTGATAACTTTTTCCTCATCCATTCCATTGCCGTCTTTTTGTGACAAAATTAATTCCATTCTGAAATATTCCGATCCGCATTATCCGCAGTCGCGGACCATTCGAACGGAACAGAATCCTCGTTCCAGGAAGCGATATAGTTGTTGATCGCCTGGGTAAGCACGCGGACTGAGCTGAACGTGCCACGCCGGATGGCCTGGCGGGTGATGATCCCGAACCATATTTCCACTTGGTTCAGCCATGAGCTGCCTGCGGCCGTGAGGTCGAGGCGGCCACCGTGACCTTCGAGCGTGGCGTGGCCGCCATCAACGATGTCGGGCTGCTGGCCGAGGAGGTCGACCCCCGCAACGGCGAGATGATCGGCAACTTCCCGCAGGCGTTCAGCCACATCGGGCTGATCAACGCCGCGTGGACCATCACCCAGGCCCAGCAGCGGACCGGCGGTACCTAGGTTAGCGAAATCAGGTCTTTGTCCGGTGCGACCTAGAAAGGGCGCATCAGCCACCTCAAAGACCATCGTCGCTACCGCGGTTGGGCAGCGGCCTCGGCGCAGCGCCCGCCCGCAAGCGGCCACAATGAAGCCCGTCATCACGGATGTCATCCCAGTCCGCATGGCGCAAATAATGGCGCGATCTACGCGCATTCAGTCTCATTGTCAGCGCGGCAGATGGCCGTGCCGAATCGGCGATATGGACACTTGGCACGCTTGAAAAGATGATCATTCTTCGCGATTATGAACCGCCCCGGGTCTGATGGAGGCTGATGCTATGAGAGGGTATGAGCCGTGCCAGCCCCGAAGTATTCCGATGCGCAAGCATCCTGAGATTACTCAGATTACCTCACTGTGCAAATTACCATACATGCGAACAGTTTCATATGACATTGTGTAGCGACCGCTTCACCGGTCCTCAGGGGAAGCCGAACCATTCGCGGCGGGGGAGCGCTTGTAGACGGCCTGCCAGAAGAAAGTCCAGGGAACGGCCCAGCTGTCGGCGGTGTGGGTCCATGCCTCGCCCGGCCGGTAGGCGGCGAGGAAGCCCGGCACGGCCGCCCTCACCGCCCGGCTGTCGTCGATGTCGACCACCTGCCGCAACGGCCCGGTCTCCATCGCCATGCGCACAACCTCCTCACCCTGCGTGTGCCCGTCCAGGCTCTTGTCTATGTACTTGCCGACGGGGTTCTTTACATAGAACGCGCTGCAGCGACGATCGATCAGGGCGAGGTAGTTCAGCACCGTCTCCGAGGGCATCTCGGTGAAGGAGTTGATGTTGATGGCTAGGTCGAAACGGTGCGGTCCGAGAGCGCTCTCGACCTCGTCCACGGTGATGAAGGTAATCTTGGCGAACTGTTCGTCGTCCAGAGTGGCGCGCAGGTAACTCCCGCACAGGCGCAGCGTGTTCGGCAGGTCGATGATGTGGTACGAGGCGAGGTCGTGGTTGGAGTTCAGGGCGTGGCACGTCCGTCCGTAGCCGGCCCCGATCTCCAGGACCTGCGCGCCCGCGAGGCCGATCTCCTTCTCGATGAACCCAAGTTCGAGTACCGCCTGGAGGTAGTCCAGGCATACGCTCTCGCCCTCGACCGTCACGCTGAACGGGTCGCCTACCTCCCGGTTGCGGATCCGCCGCAGCCTGGCCCAGTCCTCGGGGCCGAGACCGGAGGCGAGATTGTAGACCAGGGTCTTGAGATACCTGGTTCCGTTCACCTCGGGATTCCAGATGGCGATCTTGTGATTGGGGCGGCCTGATTTGAAATGCGCCAGGCCCTCGGACACGTCCTCGGTGACCCAGCGCCTGCTAATGTTCTCCCACTGCGGGCTGCCCTGATAACTGGGCACCATACCGACCTCCCTGCCGTACCTTCGGGTTCTGGGAAATCGCCTATAACTTCTTGACGCAAGATGCTAGTCGAGTCTTCGACGCAGCCTCAAGATTTAATTCTCTCGATCGACCCCATAGCGCCTCTATTCCCGCGGCGCGACATTGAGCCTTGTTCATCCTGATCTTGGAGTGTCCCGGCATATGGCCTGATCAGGTACGGCGTAGTAATAGGACAACGCGCTAGAGGCGCCCGTTGTGCGGGAAGCGGTTGAGGCGGGGACGTCCTCCTCCTGGTGCGATAGTGCGGGCTTGAGGTCCCAAGCGCATCCAGAGCGGACGTCGTGTGAGCAAGGGTAGAGGCACGACGCGGGGAGACCGCAGGCGGAACGCGCGGCGGGAGCGGCTGCGGCGAATGCTGCCGCGCGGTGGCGCGGTGATCGGGATTGACCTGGCGGAGGACAAGCAGGCGATCGCGGTGATTTGATCATGATGTGCGGGTGCTGGCCCGCAAGACGGTGCGGGTGAAGGCGTTCCGGCTGGGCGCGGCGCTGGACTGGGCGGTGACGCGGGCCAGGGCGAAGGGGTTCGCGTCGGTGACGGTGGCGTGCGAGCCGGCCGGGCCGCGGTGGCTGCAGGTGCAGCGGCTGTGCGCCGAGCGGGGCCTGCCGCTGGTGCGCATCCAGCCGCTGATGAGCCATATTGCCCGTGAGCAGCAGGATTACACGACGCACAAGACCGATGAGGCCGATTGCGTGATGATCGCCCGGCTGGCGGTGGAGCTGGACTGCTATATCCCGGAGGAGCTGGATGAGGCGTGGGCGCACCTGCGGCACCTGGGCCGGCGCCCGACCGTGACCGAGACGTGCGCGCAGCCGCTGGAGCCGAAGACCTGGCTGGCGGCCATGCAGGTGGTGACGGGCCGGTGCGGCGGGCAGCCCGGCAGGCTGGCCGTCATGGGGCCGGAGGCATTCACCGCGCTGGTCCGCGGCACGGTCGCCGCCTGGGGCGGGCAGCGGGCGTGGGGCACGATCGGCGGCCGGATCTTCGCCGCGCTGACCGACACCGAGGGCGTGGTGGTCTCCTGCCGCCGCGGCCTGCTCCGCCGGTGCGCCGATGAGCTGGGCGACCGGCAGCGAACCCGCGCCCAGCTGCGGGGGGTGGAGGCCGACATGGCAGCCGTGCTGGCCGAGCTGGGCCTGTCCCGGCTGGCGGACATCCCCGCCCTGACCGCCGTCGGCGCGGCGGCGATCCTGGCCGAGACCGGCGGCCCCCGCCGCTATGACAGCTCATCATCGCTGGTCAAGCACGCCGGGCTGTCCCCGTCCGAGAACGCCTTCCGGCGCCTTCTACGGCCAGGCGCACATCTCCCGCCGCGGCCGGTCCGGCCTGCGGCTGACCGTCTGGCGCGCGGTGTGGCCGATGCTCCGGTTCAACCCGGTGCTGGCCGCCAAGTACGCGGCGATGACCAGCGCCGCCGATGACGCCGCGCAGGCCGCAGCGTCGCAGGCCGATGCGGGGTCACGGCAGGCCGCGGCGGCGGCGGCCGCAGCCCGCGCGCGGCGCGCCAAGGCCCGGGTCGCGTGCGCCGCCTCGCTGCTGCGCTGGAGCTGGTGTCGGCTTGGGACATAGCAGAGCCCCTGTGTAGATGAAGCGATCGCCACGATCATGACCATCTGCTGGAGGACTCTGATGCTTTTCCATCCTGCCGCGCTGCGCAACGGCGAGACGTCCGCCGAACTGGCCGCAGGGTTCGGCATCGCCACCGCCGCCGCCTGGCGGTATGTGAGCGAGACGGTGGCGCTGCCGGCGGCCCGCTCGCCGAAGCTGCGCCGGGCGCTGGCGGCGGGTGCTGGCGGCGGCCAGGAAGACCGGGCATGCCTATGTGGTGATCGATGGCAGGTTAATCCCCATCGACCGGGTGGCTGCCGACCGGCCGCCTTGCTCCGGCAAGCACCGCCGCCACGAAATGAACCTCCAGGTCACCTCCGGCGGGAACTGGCCGCCAGCGGACTGATCGTGCTGGCGGACAAGGGATATGCCGACGCCGGAGAGCACGTGCACGTACCTACCGGGGCCGGAACAAGCGCGCCACCTGCAAAGAGGCCAACCGCGCCCGCGCCCAGCTGCGCTCTCCTGGCGAACGCGCGAGCGCGCAGCTGAAGATCTGGCGCATCTCGCGCAAACTCCCGCTGCTGCCGCTGGAAGGCCGGGCAGCTCGCCAAAGCCATCCACGTTTTTCAAGCCCGCGAATCGAAGGATGAAAACGCTCATTAGGGGTCATTACTGTAGGGGTATGTGTGAGGGGAAGCGCCCATTACGCTGGTGGCGACGGGCGGACGTCACGCGAAGAACTCGGCGTGTCGCGGATTTGGCGACAGGTTTCCGGCCAGCGGGGCGCAGTCTCTCGGCTGGTGCAGGCAGCGACTAAGGCGGGAGGCAAGCGGCGGTGGATCACGACGCGGTCAACCATGGCGAGATCCACGCCAGGCTGGGCCGTTCCGGCCTGAGGGTCAGCCGGATCGGCCTCGGCACGGTCAATTTCGGCGGACGCGTCGAGGAAACGGAGGCGCACCGGCTGATGGACCACGCGCTCGCGAATGGCGTCACCCTCCTCGACACCGCCGACTCCTACGGCTGGCGGGTCCACAAGGGCCACACCGAGGAGGTCATCGGGCGCTGGCTTGCCCGGCGCGGGCGACGCGACGACGTCCTCCTCGCCACTAAGGTCGGGTCGCCGATGGGCCCGGGCCCGAACGACCGTGGACTGTCCGCCCGGCACATCGTCGCAGCGTGTGAGGACTCGCTGCGGCGACTCGGTACCGACTGGATCGACCTGTATCAACTGCATAGCATGGACCGCGCCGTCCCCTGGGACGAAGTCTGGGGGGCCATGGAACTCCTGGAGGCCCAGGGGAAGGTCCGGTACGTCGGGTCGTCGAACGCCGCCGGCTGGGATCTCGCCGCAGCACAGGAGACCGCCATCCGCCGGAATGCGCCCGGCCTCGCCTCCGAGCAGTGCCTCTATAACCTGGTAGTGCGGCAGCCCGAGCTGGAGATCATCCCGGCGGCGCGCACGTACGGGATCGGGATCCTGGTCTGGTCGCCGCTGCACGGCGGACTGCTCGCCGGCATCCTGCGCAAGATCGCCGACGGTACGGCGGTCAAGTCCGCGCAGGGACGGGCCGTCACCGCGCTGGACCGCCACCGCCACACGATCGCCGAGTACGAGCAGTTCTGCCAGGAGCTCGGCAGGGACCCGGCCGAAGTCGGCCTCACCTGGGCGCTGCGCCGCCCAGGTGTCACCGCGTTGATCACCGGCCCGCGGACGCTCGAACACCTTGACGGCGCCTTGCGAGTGCTGGACAAGCCCCTGTCCGGCCCGGAACTCGCCCGGCTCGACGCGCTCTTCCCGCCCGTCGGCCGTGGCGGCCCCGCGCCGGATGCGTGGATGGCCTGACCGATTCCTGTCCCGTTCCGAGCGATGGAGACCAACGCGCATGACCGTCAGCCAATACACCGACCCGCGAATCGTCCCGCACGAGTCGGAAAGCGAGCGCGAGGCGCGCGAGCGCCTGACCCGGCTGCTGTCTAATACCCCGATCCCGCCCCACTACCTGATCGACAACCTCGCCGTCTACCTGCGCCGGCACCAGCTCAGCGACCTGCTGTCCATGGACGCGCTGTACCGCGAGGTCCGCGACGTGCCCGGCGTGATCATGGAGTTCGGGGTACTGCACGGCCGCCACCTGGCAACGCTCACCGCCCTGCGCGGAATCTACGAGCCCTACAACTCGCTGCGCCGAATTGTCGGCTTCGACACCTTCACCGGTTTCCCCGACATCAGCCCCGTGGACGAGGTCAGCCCGAGCGCGGTCGTAGGCAGGTTCAAGACCACCGAGGACTACCCCGACCACCTCCGCCAGGTTCTGGCCGCCCATGAGCTCGGCGAGCCCCTGGGCCATATCCAGCGCACCATCGTCGTGCAGGGCGACGTCCGCGAAACCGTGCCACGCTACCTGGACGAGAATCCCCAGACGATCATCGCGCTTGCCTACTTCGACATGGACCTCTACGCGCCGACCTGCGAGGTTCTGCAGATCATCCCGCAGTATCTGACCAGGGGCAGCATTGTCGCGTTCGACGAGCTGGCCCATCCCAAGTGGCCGGGGGAGACGACCGCCTTCCGCGAGGTCCTCGGCGGGCGGTTCACCCTTCGGCACATCCCCGGTCGTGAGCCGCCGGTTATCTACCTGCGCTGGGAGGAGTGACGCCGCGTGCGTCGGTGTAGAACCTCACACACTGCTCGTATGTCGGAAGCAGACCCGCGGCGGCGGCCTCGGACAGGGTCGGCGCCGCCGCGTCCTTGATCGAGCGGATTGCGGGGCCCGTGAGCTCCCAGGGCAGCGCCAGGTCCGGGTCCAGCGCGTCGATGTCGATCATCGTTCCGGGAACGTACTCCTCCGAGCACAGGTAACACATGCAAGTATCGTCGGTCAGCGCCTGGAACGCGTGGCCGATCCCGTCGGGAAGGTACACGGCCGTGCCCGACCCGGCGTCCTGGCGGGTGACTGCATAATGGCCAAACGTGGGCGAGCCGACCCGGATGTCCACGGCGATATCGAGCGCCGACCCGCGGACGCACGTTACGAGCTTGGCCTGACCGGGAGGCAGGGTGGTGCCGTGGATCCCCCGCACGGTGTTGCGCCTGGAGACCGAGTAATTAACCTGACGGATCACCAATTCGTGGCCGGTGATGTGGCGCAAGGCCATGCGACGGATCGCCTCGTAGAAGACGCCACGGGAATCTACAATCGGCTCGGGCACGATCAGATAGACGTCGGGGATCGCCAGCTCCGAGATCCGCATACCCACCTCCACGCGGACGGGCTCCAGGCTCCTTCAGCCCTCTTAAGGGGGTAAAACCGAAGTTACGGCCAGTTCGGCAGCTGATTTTCCCGGTTGCGGAAAATCCTGACTACATTCGGTGTCCGGATGTCACCAAACCAGCAGTCGGGGTGCAATTCCTGCGGAGAGCTACGGCAACTTCTTGCTAAGGTCCGGACAAGCCCTTGGTCAGACCAGCCGAGCCGCAGGGATTCCGTGGAATGGCGCTTCCGCATAGGGGCCCAGTCTTCGCCAAAGAATCCCACCCCCCGTGCGCGGTAGCAAGGGCGATGGCGTGGCAGCGAGATCCGCCCTCAATGCCATAGCTGCCCGCAGCGGGCGATCACCATGGTCGGACGGTGGCCCGCCAGGCGCTCTTCCCCATCTTGGCCACCGGCACGGCCGCAAAGGCCTAGCCGCGGTGCTCGGCGGCCAGCCTTTCCAGTTCGGGCACCAGCTCGTTGGGGGCGGGGAACGCGAGGATCTCGTCGCGGAGGCGTGCGGCACCGGCACGGAACGCCGGGTTCTCCAGCATCCGGACGACGCTCTCGCGGATCTTCCGCCCGTCTGACCGGCCAGGCAGGATCGCCGCTCCCGCGTTGAGCCTGCGCAGGTGCCGGTCCTTGAAGGGGGCGTCCAGCGCGGCGCTGATGAGCAACTGGGGAACGCCGCTCAGCAGCGAGCCGTTGAAGGACCCCGCCCCGCCGTGGTGCAGTACCACCGAGCAGGTCGGCAGGACGGCGTGCAGGGGCACGAAGTCGACCACGCGGACGTTGTCCGGGACGCTGTCCAGCTTCGCGCGGGCCTCGTCCGGCAGTGTAACGATCACCTCGATGTCAAGGTCGGCCAGCGAGCCCAGGGTTTCCCGGAGCCGTTCGACCGGGATGACCTGCAGCTCAGGCCAGGCCCGCACCGAGACGCCGAATGTCAGCAGCACACGCGGCGTGCGGGGCGGCTCGGCGAGCCATTTGGGGATTACGGCGGGCCCGTTGTAGGGGACGTGTCGCATGGAGACGGTGTGCAGAGTCGATTTTAGGCGGAATGACCCGGGCATCTGGTCGATGGAGAAATGGCCGTTGACGAGGTCTTCGGAGAAGGCGCATCCGTGCTTGCCGCACCACCGTCTGAACCAGTCCGCGAACCCGTCCCGGCGCTGTTGCGGCGGTTGCCGCGCCATCACGGTGTAGTAGTCCTCGCGGAGCCGGGTGTAGAGGTCCACGGAGAACAGGAAGCGGGCGTGCGCGGCGCCGACGACGGTCGCGGCGATGGCACCAGCGAAGGTCGCCGCGTTCCAGACGACCAGGTCGGGGCGCCACCGCCGAGCGTATGCGACGAGGTCGTCGACCATCGCATCGTTGGCCAGCTCCGCCCTCGGCACGACGAGCGTGTCGTAGATCCGGGTGAGTTCCTGCCAGCTCAGCAGTTCCCTGTCGTCACCCAGAGCGTAGAGGGCGGCGGGCTCGCCCGGCGGCGGAGCATCCTCCGGCGTCGTCAGCGTGCCCTCACGCCAGGCACGCCGCACCCGTTCCGCCATGGTTTCCCCTGAGCCGACAGGAACCGCGGTGAGGCCCGCGCCGGTGATCGCACCGATCATGTCCGGCTCGCTGGCCACGTGCACCAGGTGGCCCGCCGTCTGCAGCGCCCAGGCCAGCGGAACGAAATTGAACAGGTGAGTCTTCCAGGGCATCGTCGCGAATAGGACCCGCACGGTCACCGTCTCTTTCTGCGAAAACCACATTCCGAGAATCCTGCGACCGGACAGGCCCCGTCCGGTTCGCCCTCTGATCGCCAGGCTAGCCCGGCCATGGCATCCGCCCTACCCCTAGAGTTGCCAAGCCCCATGACGCCGCTTTCCGGGGGCCCTATGGGGCGGCGGATCCAACGGTCGTTGCAACGGTCTCGGTGGCATGTGAAACTGACCACAGCGTGGCATCCGAATTCCGCGGCCATACCGCCTCGCCGAATGCATACAGCAGCTTCGCGCCGCGCCGGACAACACCCTCCCACGGGTTTCGGCTGCCAGGGACCGGCGATTACTCGGCTATTTTCGTCCTCATGGTCCAGCGAAATATGATCGGGCCAGGCTGTGCCGGGCCAGGTAGGTCGCTCACCCGCTCGAAATGCTCGTACCCGCCATGGTAAGGAATCTTTATCTTCCTCTCAGACCGGCGGGCGGTCTGGACGCGGAGCCCTTCTGGGAGCCCTGGCGGCCCTCCCTCCAGTACGGCACGGACGAGGTCATCGGCGGGAATGGCTCTTGCCAGATGGTTCATCAAAGCTCCTCGTAACGGGGGGCGGTAGTCACCTCTGCCTAGCCCTTCGCACGCGCGTCTCTTGATCGGCTCCCACCAGGCCCGGTTGTCCCGGTACCACGCCACGGTGTCGGCCAGACCGCGCTCGAAGTCATGTTTGGGCCGGTAGCCGAGCTCGGCCCTTGCCTTGCCGTCCTCGACGGAATACCGCCTGTCGTGTCCCTTCCGGTCAGGGACGTAGACCACCTGGCTCCAGTCGCCCCCGCATGCGGCGAGCAGGTGCTCGGTGAGCTCCCGGTTGCTGATCTCTGTGCTGCCGCTGATGTTGTACACCTCGCCGGAACGCCCGTTCGCCCGGGCCAGTTCCACGGCATGGCAATGGTCTTCGACGTGCATCCATTGGCGCACGTTCTGGCCATCTCCGTACAGCGGGACCTTTTCGCCGTCCAGCAGCCCGGTGATGAACAGCGGGATGATTTTCTCCGGGAACTGGCGAGCACCGTAATTGTTACAGCACCGGGTGACCCGGACGTCCAGGCCGTGGGTGCGGTGATAGGCGAGGGCCACGAGATCCGACGCCGCCTTCGATGCCGCATAGGGCGAATTCGGCCCCAGGGGGGCGGTCTCGGAACTGGAACCTTGCTCGACGGAGCCGTACACCTCGTCGGTGGATACATGCACAAAGCGGTCCACCTTGTGCCGCAAGGCCGCATCCAGCAGCATGTGGGTCCCGAGCACGTTGGTGCGCACGAATTCACCGGCAGCGGCGATCGAGCGGTCGACATGAGATTCCGCCGCGAAATGCACCACCTGCTCGACCTCTGCCATCAGCTCGTCGGCCAGGCTCGCGTCGCAGATGTCGCCGTGGACAAACCTCAGCCGGGGATCGGCGAGGTCGAGGTTGCGGAGCGTTCCAGCGTAGGTCAGCTTGTCCAGCACGGTGATTCGTGAGATCCCCGACGATTCCAGGCCACCGGGGCTGAGCAGCATGCGCACGTACGCGGAACCAATGAATCCGGCCGCGCCGGTGACGAGGATGTTCATGTCCCGTGCGTAAATGGTGCCAGCGCCAGGAGCCGGTCATAGGACCGGGCGCAATCCATGACGTACCGGCCGTACGGTGAGTTGTCCATCGCTGCCCCCAGTTCGTAGCAGGCGTCGGGCGTGATGAACCTCATGTTCATCGCGATTTCCTCCACGCAGCAGATCCGGATTCCCTGGCGGTGCTGCACGTCACGAACGAACCGGGCCGCCTCAAGCAGCGTCTCGTGGGTGCCGGTATCCAGCCAGGTGACGCCCCGGCCCAGCGACACCAGATCGGCCCTGCCTTCTTCCAGATAAGCGCGGAGCACGTCGGTGATTTCCAGTTCCCCCCGCGCGGACGGCGCGAGCCGCCCGGCGATATCCACCACTGCGCCGTCGAAGAAGTACAGGCCCGGAATCGCCAGGTTGGAGCGCGGCCGGGCCGGCTTCTCGTCTATACGCACCAGGCGGCCCCTTTCGTCGATCTCCGCGACGCCGAAGTGCTGCGGATCGGAGACCAGGTGGCCGAACAGGATGCATCCCTTCAGCCGGTCCGCGCTCCTGCGGAGCAGCGACGGCAGGTCCGCTCCGTGGAAAAGGTTGTCGCCCAGGATCAGGGCGCAGTCTTCGTCCCCAATGTGGTCAGCGCCCACCCGGAACGCGTCGGCGATCCCGCGAGGCTCTTCCTGCGCTGCGTAGCCGATACTCATTCCCAGTTTCCGGCCGTCTCCGAAGAGCTGGCGGAACATGGGCAGCTCGCCGGGCCGGGTGATGATGAGCACATCTCTGATGGCGGCGAGCATAAGGGTGGAAAGCGGGTAGTAGATCATCGGCTTGTCATAAACCGGTGCGAGCTGCTTGGACGTCACGAACGTCAGTGGCTGCAGCCGCGTTCCGTTCCCGCCTGCGAGAATTATTCCCTTCATCATGGATCAGCTTCTCCCCGGGATGGGGGAACGTGGATAACTCGTGGTTCCGGCATCGGGGATATCGTTAAAGCCTGGCCAATTGCCGGGATACAAGAGCGCTGGGCGTGGGCGCGGTTGGCATCATTCCAGGAGGCGGGCTTGTTCCGGCCCCGGGAACGTGCACGTGCTCTCCGGCGCCGAGACGATCTTGGGGGAGGTAGGTGAGGCTCGCCCCGAACCGGGAGCCGTCACCGAGCACCCGCGCTATCTCGGGTGCCCATTCACCGACGATGACACCGATCTCGCGAACGCCAAGATAGGTGACGTTCTCCAGGATGTACTCCAGCACCGGCCTGTTGGCGACCGGGATGAGCTGTTTGGGCATCGAGTAGCTGAATGGGCGCAGGCCGGTGCCCTCGCCGCCGGCCAGAACGAGTGCCTTCACGACGGATCGTCTCCCAAGATGGCGGCAACAGTCTTCAACAGGGTTCAACGCGCGAGCTTCTCCACCGCACCGACGACCTCGCCGGGCGATGGAAGCGCCGCGATCTCCATGGAGAGGGCGCGGGCGTGCTCGGCATAGGCGGAATCGGAGAGCAGGTCCGCGCAGAGCCGCGGAATCCGGTCGATGATGTCGCCGCCGGGCGGCAGCGCGATCGCCGCCCCGTACTCGGCCACCCGATTGGAACGCGCAGCGTGAAGCCGGGGAACATGGGGACCGTGGAGGATAAGCTGCGGGACCCCGGCGTTCATGGCGGTCATGATGGTGACACCACCACCGTGGTGGACCATGAGATCGCAGGTCGGCGCGACGACGTCGAGCGGAATCCAGCCCGCTCGTACGTCGCCCAGCACGGCCCGGACTTCGGCGGCCACCCTATCCGGAACGGCGACCACCACCTCGACGTCCAGCGAGGCGACCTGGGACGCCAGGTCGAAGAGGAACTCGTACGCCTTCAGAAAGGGACCTGGTTCGCGGACCACTCTGCTGCCCGAGGTGACGCACACCCGTGGCTTCGTTCCCCGGGTGTACATCCAGGGCTCCAGCCGCCGCTGCAGGTTCCCAGGTCTCCACCGCATCGGCTGCGCCGGGGCGGCGTCCTGCGGACGCAGGCTCGGCGGGCAGATGTCGATGAACAGGTCGGGTTCGGGAAGCCCGTCCAGCCCCAGCATCGCGAGTTCCGGCCGCAGTTCCTCCGCCGCACCGGGGTCGATCCCGGTCGACTCGGTGGCGACCATGGCGTCCCAGGCATGCCGGACGTAAGGAACACCGAGCTCGGCGGCGAGCAGCGGCGCGGCGTAGACGAGCGTGCCACCGATCACCACATCCGGGCGCCAGACCTCGGCCAGCCCACGCAGCGTATCCATGCAGGCGGCGGCCAGGCGTCCGAACCACCGGCCGATGAACAGGGGGGTCTGCTCGACTGGATCCTGCGGTACCTCCAGCCGGTTCCCAGCGCGGTCGGTGGAGATGAAATGGCGTATCGGCAGGTCGGTGACCGAGATGGCCGCCAGCCCGACGCCCGCGACGGTCGGCATCATGTCCTCGGCCGCCGCCATGAACACCTCGTGGCCCGCGTTGCGCATCGCCCAGGCGAACGGGGTGAGCGCGAAAACGGCCGCCTTGCTGCCAGCCACGACGAACAGCGCTCTCACGGTTCCTCCCGCGACCCGGCCGGATGGTCCGCGATGGTGGTGACACTCGGCGCCTGCCAGAAGACCTCGGCCAGGAGAGAGCAGCCGGAGCGTTTCTCGAGGCGTTTCCTGATCGTCATCGTCCCTACCGAGTCGAGGCGGTCCCCGGCTGTGGGCGGTGCTGACATGACCCCTCCTGACATCATGGCTTTCCGGCCAAGAGTAAGAGGGTGCGTTTAGCTGCCGCAATATCCCAGTCCGATGAGCGCGTTCCCAGTGCCGACTCCTCGCCGGGGGAGTGCCGACGGAGCGTTCAACTGTGGAAATATCGCACTCGAACCGTCACCTTGGAGGCGGCAGCACGCCGTGGTGGACCGCGTTGACTTCCGTCGGTGAATCTGGATCCTGATAGTCCTCTGGCATGATGAAGGTCATTCTGTGCCGGAGATCGCTGCCATGATGAGGACGTCGAAAGTCACTGTCTATAAGTGGCTTCAGCGGTATCAGGAGGGCGGCCTGGCGGCACTGGGGAGCAGGAAATCAACGGGGCGGCCGCGTGAGATACCAGGCGAGGTCCGCTCCCGCATCCTCGCTCTTACGAAGCAGTCACCACCGGAAGGAACGGGACTGTCGCACTGGTCGAGCTATGAGATGTCCCGGTACCTGAAAAGGCATGAGGGAATCGATGTCTCGCACAACTTCATCTCTGTTCGGTGGCGCGAGAATGGGATACAGCCGCACCGGCAGGGCACGTTCAGGCTGTCGCGACCCGGATTTCGCGGCGAAGGTCGTTGATGTCGTGGGCCTGTATCTTGACCCGCCGGCGGGCGGGGTCGTGCTGTCCGTTGATGAGAAGACGCAGGTCCAGGCGTTAGACCGCACCCAGCCGCTGCTGCCGGTCAGCTTCGGGAAGACCGAGAAGCGCACTCATGACTACAAGCGCAACGGCACTACCAAACTGTTCGCGGCGCTCGATACCGGCACCCGGGGAGGTGACCGGCAAGTGCTTTTCCCGCCGCCGGGCCCGCCAGTTCCTCAGGTTCATGGACGAGATAGCGGCCAAGCACCCCGTCAAGGAAACTCATGTAATCCTAGATAACCTCTCCACACACTCCGGCCCGCAGGTGGATAAGTGGCTGGCCAGCCATCAGAACTTCCAGTTTCACTTCACGCCTGCAGGCAGCTCATGGCTGAACCAAGTGGAAATATGGTTCGGGATCATCACCCGCCAGGCCATCCGGCGTGGCACGTTCAGCTCAGTCCGGGTGCTTACCCAGGCGATCAACAAGTATATCGCTTCCTGGAACGAGGATTCTGTTCCGTTCGAATGGTCCGCGACTGCGGATGAGATCCTGGAAAGGGTAGCACTCGTGGACCGAGACTTCAGAAAACTGCTCGCATGCAACCTCAAGTAAATTGCATTCAATTAGGGGACACCAGTGTCCAGGAACGAAGTGCATCTGACCCGGATCCACGAGTAGTGCTAGTGGTCTCTGGGTGAAACGACGATAGGTGTACGGCTTGGCCTGGAATGATGGTGATTACCACAGTTCACGGCGTCGCATTTCGCCGGGATCGAGACCGCCATCGGGCAGGTCAACGGTCCTGTCCGCGCTGGCCCGGCTGCTGCCGCCCGCCTGACACCGGCCATCCGGGCAACTTGCGCGGCTGACACTTCCACCGTCCTATCCGATTTACCGGCCATAGCTGATTGACTGTCATGTGCCTTTGCTCCTCGTCCCGATGGCGTCGCTGGCAGGTGCCCCTGTCACCCGGTGGCGCCACCGTGCCGTTCTGCGGGAGCCCAGGGTGAGATCCCCCGAGCTAATCGGGCCTTGATCTCGCTCGTCAGCGGGAGGCGGCGGATGCCTTCTTCCCGGCCCGCTGCGCCAGCTCGCAGAAGCCGTCTGATCCGATGCCCAGGCCGATGTTGGTCATGTTGTTCAGGTGCTCGCTGGCCAC
>WNGE01001095.1_pt1 | contig 39467 bp, 36 predicted proteins | sample 5400651 | NCBI WGS metagenome assembly WNGE01 (sample SAMN13153370, study PRJNA577476) | soil metagenome | isolation source: 60 cm soil or saprolite under grassland replicate 2 | place: USA:California | collected 2016-06-15 | reverse complement strand
AAATTGCGTCGAAGCCGCAGCGGCGACTTGCGGCAGATGAGTGATGCAAATCACTTGATGGTCGCGGCCCAGGGTTCGCATCTTCGCTCCAACCGCGTGGGCAATCTCGCCGCCGACGTTGGTGTCGATCTCGTCGAACACGAGCAGCGGAATCGCGTCGTGCGCCGCGAGCGCGGATTTGATCGCGAGCATGAGACGCGAAATTTCGCCGCTCGAAGCGATGGCCCGGAGCGGTTTTAAGGGCTCGCCCGGGTTGGGCGAGAAAAGTAATTCCACCGAGTCGAACCCGTTTGCGGCCGGCTCGTCCATCCGGCTGAGCTTCGCTTCGAATTCCGATTGACGAAACCCAAGATCGACAAGGTTCTTTCGAATGGTTTCGGAAAGTTTGGGCGCGGCTTTTGTGCGAAGCTTGCGTAGGGCGTCACCAGCTTGATTCATTTGTTCCCGAATGTTTTTGATTTCGTTCGCGAGCCGCTCCAACTCTGCGTCGCGTCCTTCAATTTTTCGCATGCGCTCAGCCGCGCGTTCGCCAAAGGCAATCACTTCGGCGATCGAGCCGCCGTATTTGCGTTTCAAAGTTTCGAAAAGCGAAACGCGCTGTTCGAGCGCGGCAAGCTGGGCCGGATCGAGGTCGAGTTTCTCGGCGTAATTGGAAAGCGAGCGCGCAATCTCGGACAGTTCGACCACGGCGGTCTCGTGTCCGGCGCTAAATTGCGCGATGGAATTGTCGATCTTTTCCAGCTCGCGCAACAAGCGCTGGGTCTCGGCCAGTTGCGAGAGAACGGACTCGTCGGCTTCAGAAAGTTTGCCGGCGACCGCGCTGGCGAGCTCGATCAACCTTTTGCTATTGCTGGCCAGTTTGTAGCGGGTTTCGATTTCTTCTTCTTCGCCTCCGACCAGATTGGCGGAGTTGATCTCGTTGATTTGATGGCGAAGAAGATCGAGCTCCTGTTCGCGCGCTGTTTCCGCGGTGTTGAGCGCGGCGTGCTCGGCAGTCAGCGTCTGCAACTGCCGGTAATGCTTTCGATATTCTTCCAGCTGTTCCTGGGCGCGCGCGAATGAATCGAGCAAGCTCAATTGCTTGTCGGGCGAAAGCAAAGATTGGTGATCGTGCGGGCCGTGAAGATCGACCAGTTCGTCGCCGAGATTCTTCAAGATCGACAAGGTGGTGGGCGAACCGTTGATAAACTGACGATTGTTGCCGCTCGCGGAAAGCGTTCGCTTGATGATGAGATCGTCTTCGCACGGTTCAACGCCCGCTTCGACAAGGTTCGGATTTAATCTCTGCAAACTATCCCCGCTAAAAACCGCTTCCACGGTGCAAAGATCGGCCCCGGTGCGGATGAGCGATTTGTCGGCACGTTCGCCGAGCAAAAGTTGCAGCGCACCGATAATGATGGATTTACCCGCACCGGTTTCGCCGGTGACGGCAATGAAGCCCGGCGTCATCTGCCATTCGAGCTCTTCGACGAGCGCGAGATTTTTTATTCGCAGCAAAGTGAGAACGGCGGGCATGACGGGAAGGTTGAGACTTCGTAGTTGAGAGTTAAGAGTGCCAGCTTGCCAACTCAGCTCTCAACGCTCAACTCTCAACTCACGGTCACGTTCCTCGGCACCGGCACTTCCCAAGGCGTGCCGATGATCGGGTGCAACTGCGCGGTCTGTCGATCGCCCGATCCGCGCGATCAGCGGCTGCGCTCGTCAATTTATGTCGAAACCCCCGAATGCTCGTGGGTGGTGGACACGGGAACCGATTTCAGGACGCAAGCGCTCCGCGAAAATATTCGCGATGTCGATGCCGTTGTTTTCACGCATTCGCACACCGATCACATTATGGGCTTCGACGATTTGCGGCGCTTTTCTCATGCGCGTGGCTCGATGCCGGTCTACGCATCGGCCGAGACAATGCGCGATCTCAAACGCGTATTTCAGTTTGCGTTTGAAAATCCGAATCCATTTCCGGGCTATTTAAAACCGGAACCGCACGAGATCGACCGCCCGTTCGAGTTGGGCGCGACCGTGATTACGCCATTGCCGGTGCCGCACGGAAATTCCATTGTGAACGGTTATCTGTTTTCGCGCGGCGGAGAAAAACTTGTCGCGTATTTTGAGCGATTGCAGCGGCGTGCCGAATGCGATTGTCGATCTTATCGCAGGCGTGAAGGTTTTGATCATCGACGCTCTGCGCGACAAACCGCACCCGACTCATCTCAGTGTCGGTCAGGCGCTGGAAGCCGCTGCGCGCGTTCGGCCCGAGGCAACTTATTTTACGCACATCGCCCACGAGCTCCCGCAAGCGGCGGAATCGCGGCTCCCGGCGAGTACGCACATCGCCTATGACGGGCTCAAGCTCAGTGTGTAGATGAAATATTGTCTTCTCGCGCTCCTCCTCGCGCTCGGACTCGGCGCCCGCGCCGAGCAACCGCTCGCTGCATCGACGATCGTTCTTTACAACAAGAATGTTCCCGATTCGGTCGCGCTCGCGACCTTTTACGCTGAACAACGCGGGATCGCGCGCGATCATCTCGTCGGCCTCGAGTGTTCCACCGAAGAAGAAATCAGCCGGGAAGAGTACGACGCGACGATTGCCAATCCGCTCCGCGGTATTTTCAAGGAGCGGCAGTGGTGGACACTGCACGAAACGCCCGAGCAAAAAGAGTCCGTGACCGCGAGCACCATCCATTTCGTGGCCGTAATCAAAGGCGTGCCGCTAAAAATTCGCGCGACCGCCGCCTACCCCGGGGACGCGCCGGGGCCGAGTCCGATTGGAAATCGTAACGAAGCCTCGGTTGATTCCGAGCTCACCGTGCTCCCATTTTTTTCGCGTCACATTTCGGGTGAGATACCCAATCCGTACTTTCAAAATTTCCGCGCGATCAGCGACTTGGAGAATGCAACCTTGCTCCTTGTCTGCCGGCTCGATGCGCCGACAGCCGCGACGGTGCGCGGCATGATTGTCGATGCGATCGCGGCGGAGAAGAACGGACTTTGGGGCCGCGCCTACGTCGATGCTGCGCACAATACCGGCACCGGTATGGGCCTGGGCGATCAGTGGCTCGCTGAAATTACGGAGCAGCTCCACAAAGTCGGGATTCCAGTCATTTACGAGGACACGCCGGCGATTTTCCCGGAAGGCTATCCGATGACGGATTGTGCTCTTTATTACGGCTGGTATGCGGGCGGGGTGGCGGGTCCGTTTACCGAACCGGGCTTCCGCTTTGTTCCCGGCGCGATCGCGATCCACATCCATTCGTTTAGCGCGAGCACGTTGCGCGATCCGAACTCGAACTGGGTGGCGCCGCTTGTTTCCAAAGGAGCGGCCGCAAGCATCGGCAATGTCTACGAACCGTATTTGCAACTCACGGCGCACCTCGACATTTTCAACGACCGATTACTGCACGGTTTCACTTTTGCCGAGAGCGCCTATATGTCGATCCGAGTGCTTTCCTGGATGTCGGTGATGGTCGGCGATCCGCTTTATCGACCGTACGCATCGTGGTTGGAAATTAAATCGCCGCGCGATTCCACAAAACGCCCGGCCGATGAGTGGAAGATGTATCACGAATTCACGATGAAAAATATCATCCGTCCGGTTTCGGAATTTCGGACGCTGGCCCGGCAAGTTGCATCGACTTCGCACAATTGTCCGATGATGGAGGACCTCGCACTGATGGAAGCGCGCGATGGACATTTTGCGGAAGCAGCCAGCCATTTGCAGCAGGCGCGAACCTGCTACGCGCAGCGCGATGATATTCTGCGTGTCGCGTTGGACGAAGCGGATGCATCGCTCAAACAGAACAATGCGAAGGGCGCGCTTGAAATCGTGCGCAGCGTTTTGCGGACGGCAGGCGATGCGCCGGGTGCGCCGCTGCTTAGAAAAATGGAACAGGACCTCACCGCGTCACCGGCCAGTCCGACGCCCAAGCGCTGAGACCGCGCTTACCGAATAATTCCGCGCTCGCTTTTTTCGATGAAATCGATGAGCAGGGTGATCTCTTCGTTTTGTGGCAATTCTTTGCGGACCGCTTCGATCGCCTGACGCGTGTTGAATTTCGAACGATAAATCAGGCGAAACGCTTCTTTGATCCATTTCACGCTCTCAGGCGGATAATTTTTGCGTTCCAGACCGATGAGATTAACACCGCGGATCTCTGCTGGATTGCCGTCGGCAATCATAAATGGCGGAACATCCTGCACAATTTTGGAGCAACCGCCGGTGATGGCGAATCGTCCGAGGCGGCAAAATTGATGCACGGCGGTGAGGCCGCCCATCACCGCATTGTCACCGACCTCGACATGGCCAGCGAGCGTGCCGTTGTTTGAAAAGACCACTTCATTTCCAACCTGGCAATCGTGCCCAATATGACTGTAAGCGAGAAAGCTCCCGCGATTGCCGACGCGCGTCTTTCCTTCGCTCGTCGTGCTGCGGCTGATCGTAACAAATTCGCGAAACGTATTTTCATCGCCGATTTCTAAATAAGTCGGCTCACCTTGATACTTCAGGTCCTGTGTTTGCTGCCCGATCGAGCAGGAGGCATAAAATTTATTTCCCGCACCCGTGCGCATCGGCCCACAAAGCGTGACGTGATGTTGCAGCCAGCAATTTGGGCCGAGCACGACGTCGGCCCCGATCACGCAATACGGCCCGATGACCGTTCCCGCTCCAATCTCTGCGCTTCCATCGACAATCGCCGTCGGATGAATCTGGGCGTCGCTCATCTCTCGAGAAACGTGAACATTAGTTCGCCTTCCGAGACAACGGCGTCGTTCACCACGCAATGACATTTCGCTTTCGCCAGGCGATTGCCGCGCGCTTTCGTCAGCTCGGCGTGAATGAAGATGGTATCGCCTGGGAAAACAGGCTTTCGAAACTTCACCCCGTCCGCGCTCATAAAGTAACCGATGCGACTCGAAGTTTTCGCCAGCTTGAACAACAAGACGCTTGCCACTTGCGCCATCGCTTCCACCAGCATCACTCCCGGCATCACCGGATGCCCGGGAAAATGTCCCTGGAAAAAAGGTTCGTTGATCGACACCAGCTTGACGCCCGTAATCTTATTTTCGCCTTCAAAATCCACGATCCGGTCCACCATCAGGAACGGATATCGATGCGGCAAAATTTGCATCACTTCGTCGGTATTGAGTCCGCCATCGCCACGCGGCATCGCCCGCGGCACTTCCAACGCGCTCCTTCGTGTCTGTTCGCGCGCCAGTGCGCGCGCCAGTTCCGCATTTGCCGCGTGACCGGGTTTTATCGCCACGACGTGACCGCGAATGCGACGACCGACGAGCGCGAGGTCGCCGATGATATCAAGGATTTTATGCCGCACGAATTCGTCCTCGAAACGCAGCGGCTCTTTGCTTAAAACGGCGTCGCCGCGCACGACCACCGCGTTTTCAATACTGCCGCCCTTGATCAAATTTTTGTCCATGAGCGCGCGCACGTCTTCGTAATAAACAAACGTCCGCGCCGGCGCGATTTCGCGCTCGAAGGTCGCCGGGGTGATTTCCGTCGAGAAGAACTGCGTGAACCGATTGTTCGGTCCGGCCTGCGTGCATGAGATGCGAAAATTCTCGTCTGGCAGCAGAACGAGGAGCGCCCCCGTCTTCGATTCGACATGCACCGGTTCGCGCACGTCGAGAAATTTTCTCGGCGCTTCCTGTGGCGTCAGGCCCGCGCGCTTGATCACATCGACATATGGTTGCGCGCTGCCGTCGCCGATGGGCGGCTCGTTGGCGTCCATCTCGACGATAGCGTTGTCCACGCCCATGGCGGAAAGCGCCGAGAGAATGTGTTCGACCGTGTGCACCCGCACCGAGCCTTCGCCGATGGTCGTCGCGCGCTCGACCGTTTTCAGATTGTCGATCTTCGCGTCAATCGTTGGTTCGTCCTGCAGATCCTTGCGCTTGAATTTGATTCCGTGATCGACCGGCGCGGGCTGCAACTTGAGCGAAACTTTTTCGCCCGTGTGCAGAGACGTGCCGCTGAACCCAGCGGCCTTAGCCAGAGTCTGTTGAACTTCAGGCGTAGTCATGCGCGCTAACTAACAAAGATATGACATGATGACCAGTACCGGTTGCGCCTCTAGCCGCTTCGCTATGCGAAGCGCAACACGCGGGTTGCAAACACGCGCGCACGGCGCGACGGCTACAGGAAACGCGTTCATTTCAATTCAAAATCGCCACAGTCGAACGCCATCATCTTGTCGATGTTCGACACGCGAAACTGCTCGACCATCGTGCCGTCATCCTGCCAAACATCGACCGATTTCTCGTTATTCTTTGAGATTAAGGCGCGAACCAAATTCGGCATCTCGCTGACGGTGCACAACGGCAATCCATCCACCGTTTTCAAGTAGCTTCCCTTCTCACCGAATCCGACGCTAAGATCAACAATCGCATTTGCGTTGTTCGTAAGCGGATTTGGCATGAGCTTCACTTGCGCGTTTCCCGGGGCCTCGGAGCTGGCTGGAAAAGTCGCTGCTTGACCGACATGCTCAACTTTCAAACGGCCGACGAGGTAACCGCGCGCATGATATTTTCCCGCCGGTAAATCTTCACCGATCTCATTTTTTCCGTCCCACGTCGTGTTGAGCGAGTCTGCGTCGACGGTGAAATTGTCGATCTTCGCTTCGCGATGCAGGACGCGCACGAGCTTCCGGTTCGTATCGTAAATGCCGAAGCTGATCGTCCCATCCATCGGTGGAGGAATAAAGCTGAGCCGAACACTTCGCACGGGCGTCGCTGAAGGCGTTTGCTCCGGCGTCGGCGACGATGTCGGGCTTGGCGATGCTGTTGGCGATTCTTGCGCGTTCGCGCACGCGAATGCAAGAATAAGCGCTGCGATTGCTGCCTTTGTCATGCTCGAAATGACACTAGGCATAATATCGCCAGTTTAAATCCGGGAAAAGGTTGTCGCACTGCTCGCACTCGCCGAGAAATTCTTCATCTACATTGTTTGCCCCAAACTGTTCGTGCAATCGATTGAAGCGAGCGAGGTGATCGATTGTTCGTTTTGTCGCGTATTCTTTGGCGGTTCGAGTTTTCATAAGGAACGCCCAGTCGCTCGATTGCGCGAGCAAGAGTTCGCGCGCGAGTTGTTTCAGAACGCGATCAGCGAATGGGTTGGAATGGTTCAGGTGTAGGCGCGCGATTTTAGTCATGCTTCCGGCGGCCGGGTGTAAATGCGGATAAATCCAGGAGTTGCCCTGGTCGAGCCAGACTTCAAGATGACCTTTGTCGCCCCATGTCGATGTTGCAGGTTCGATCGTTTGCTGTGTCGGATGCGCCTCGAGAAACTCGCCTGGCGTGGTGAGACGCAAATCTTCGTGCGCCGCTTTGCGAATGAAGAGTTCGAGAAAGCGCGGTCCTTCGAACCACCAGTGACCGAACAATTCCGCGTCAAACGGGACGATCACGATTGGATCGACGTCGATCGCTCCTAATTCTCGAATCTGGGCGCGACGTTGTTCGAGAAAATGAGTGGCGTGCGCGTCCGCCGCTTTCTCCGCGGAGTCGCGGTCATATAATTCCTTTTCCACGCCGCGGCCGGTGATGCGATGATATTTCATGCCGGAAAATTTTCGACTGCCCCGCGAGATTGGGCCAAGATGCTCGAGCGGAAGATCAAAACCGACGTCGCGATAAAATTCACGATAGGCTGGATCGCCCGGATAACCTTCGTGCGCGCTCCAGACTTGCCGGCTTGAATCGCGGTCGCGGGCGAACGCGGCCGGGCCCGCTGGCGTGTAACACGGCGCGTAAATTGCGCGATGTGGCCGCGGGTTTCCAAAGAGCAATCCGTGCGCATCGAGAACGAACCAGCGAATGTTTGCTTCCTGCAAAATCGTTTCCAAACCGGGCGCGTAGGCGCACTCCGGCAGCCAAAACCCGCTTGGATCGACATCGAAAAGATCGACATAGACATCCCGGCCGATTAAAACCTGCGCGCGCGCGGCTTCGCGCGATTGGCGTTGAATCAGTGGCAGCAATCCGTGCGTTGCGGCCGAGGCAATAATTTCGAGCGCGCCGATTTCGCGAAGCTGCCGAAAGGCTGCGAGCAGATCGCTTTTCCATTCCTCGACAAAAAACCGGCGCGTTTTCGAAAACATGTCGGAATAGAATTCTGTGAGCTCTCGGAGTTTTGGATGATCGCGGTTCCGCTTTCGCTCGCGGTCGGCGAGATCGAGCAAAAGATCGACATGTCGCACGTAACGGTCTCGCAAAAGCTCATCCTGCAGCATCGCGCAAAGCGTCGGCGTGAGCGACATGGTGAGCTTGAACGGCACGCCATCGCTCACCAAACGCTGCATCATGCGCAAAAGCGGAATGTAAGTCTCGGTGATCGCCTCGAAGAGCCAATCCTCCTCGAGAAAATGTTCGTGTTCCGGATGCCTAACGAATGGCAGATGAGCGTGCAGAACGAGCGCGAGAGAACCGCGGGATGTCATTCTGAGCGCAGCGAAGAATCTCTCAACCGAAGAATGCGGCCGATCAATAGAGAGATCCTTCGCATTCGCTCAGGATGACAAATTATTACAGCGTCCGGCAAAAATCCTGGAACCGATCCAGACCCTTTTTAATTACGTCGATGCTCGTGGCGTAACTCAGTCGCACCGTCCGATCGTCGCCGAACGCTGCGCCCGGGATGACCGCGACATTTGCTTTGCTCAACAGGCGGTCGGCAAAATTTTGCGAAGTGAGACCGAGCTGGCTGATATTGACGAGCACATAAAACGCGCCTTGCGGTTTGACTGCGGTTACGTTGGGAATTTTCGAGACGCGATCGAACATGTAATTGCGGCGCATATCGAATTCCTCGCGCATGTCGGCGAGTGGTTGCTGGTCGCCCTTCAAGGCAGCGAGGGCGCCATGTTGCGAGAAGGAGGACGGATTGGCAGTCGTGTGGCTCTGAATGGAATCGACGGCTTTCGCGACCGCTTCCGGCGCGGCCAGATAACCCAAGCGCCAGCCGGTCATCGCGTAGGACTTGCTGAAGCCGTTGACGGTGATGGTGAGATCGTACGCTTCCTTGGAAAGCGACGCGATGCTCACGTGCTGGGCATCGTCGTAAACGAGTTTCTCGTAAATTTCGTCCGACAAAATGTAAATGTCTTCCTCGGCCGCAACATCGACAATCGCCTGCAATTCGTCGCGTGTGTAAACCGAGCCGGTCGGATTGCACGGGCTGTTCAGAATCAACATCTTCGTGCGCGGCGTCATCGCGTTTTCGAAATCTTCGGCGCGCATTTTCCAGGCGTTGCGCTCCGTCGTCGGTACGATCACCGGTTCCGCGCCCACCAGTTTCACCATATCGGGATAACTCACCCAATATGGCGCCGGGATCACGACCTCGTCGCCCGGCTGACAGGTGGCGAGCACGGCGTTGTAACAGGCGTGCTTCGCACCGTTGCTCACCACGACTTGAGTAGCGCGATAAGTAAGCTGGTTGTCGGCCGCCAATTTCTCGGCAATCGCCTGACGCAGCTCGGGAATCCCGGAGCTCGGCGTATATTTTGTGAAGCCGGCCTCCAAGGCCGCGATCGCCGCCGCTTTGATGTGCTCGGGTGTGTCGAAATCAGGTTCGCCAGCGCCGAACCCGCAAACGTCGATGCCTTCGGCTTTCATCGCTTTGGCTTTGCTGTCGATCGAGAGCGTAAGCGAGGGAGCGAGTTGAGCGGCGCGTTCGGAAATTTCCATGTCGATCTTATGAGTTTGCAAAATTCAGGGAGCGCACACTATTGGCGACGGTAGAAGTTTTCAATCAAAGGTTTGAAGTTATTCTCATCCACGGCGACGATCGACATTTCGCGTTCCGCGTTCTCGACCGAGTCGGAAGCATGCGCTGCGTTGATCATGATTGTCTGGCCAAATTCTTTTCGGATCGAACCGGGTGGCGCTTTGGCCGGATCGGTCGGACCGAGGACGTCCCGAATTTTGCGGACCGCGTCCAGACCCTGATAAACAATGGCAATGCATTTTTCTGTGCCAGGTTTTTCGCGTTTCTCCGGCGGACATTCGCTCGGTTTCAATCCGGCCATGAACTCGACAATCTCCTCCCACGCGCTGCGTCCTTTTTTGGGCCCGAGCTTTTCTTCGAGAACTGGCAGCACCGGTCCGTAAAACGCCTCCGCCTGCGCTACACTCATGCAGTGGACCTTGAACCCGACGATGTAGAGGCCGGTCCGGGAAAAAACTTCGATGACGCCGCCCGGCCGCAGGTTCGGAAATTTGAAATTGTCCGGCTTGATCAGCACGAGCGTCTTCTCCACCTTCGCGCCTTTGGGAAACTCGATCGCGCGGTCGAGAACGCCGCCGTTGCGATCGGAAAACTCCGCCCACAATTTTAGATCGGTCTTGACTGTTTCGGCATCGAACGCGGCAAGAACCCCGGGCTCGAAGTAAGTTACTTTGCCGGAAAAACTGTCGGTGATGTAATCGCCAAAAGTGTCGCGAATTGTTTCGCCACTCGTGCGCTCGTGCACGATGTGTCCAACCGCGCGATGAATTTTTTCGATCGCGTCCGGTCCGCGAAAGACCAGGAACAAAACGCGCGGCCGCTGACCATTGATTTCTCCGGTGAAATTTTTCAGCACGTAATCGCGAATCAATTCCTGCGTCGCCCGATGGCCTGGATGTGTTTCGGTGACGATCGTTTCCGCGTAGCGCTTCGCCAGTTCCGCGCTTGGCGCGAACATCCGCGAACCGACGAGATCAAGCCCTGTGCGCGAAATCAATCGCGCAACGATCCCGCCGGTGCGTGATTTGCGCATCGAATATGGCGTAACGATGGCGTAGGAAAGTTCTTCGGCCTGCATGGTTGCTCCAGCGGCTTATGATTAAACCGCTCGATGCAGAAAACCGAAGCCGCTAAGCGTGAGGGAAAGTAGCTGGCCGCCTTCCCTCGCGTCAAATTTTTTCAGGTAGGTTGACCTCAATCGCCCGGGCGGTTCTGTGAACCGTCCCTACCTAAAATCGCAACCCATTTTCCCCGACGACGCACTTGCACGATGTCGATCTTGTTTCGACGAAGTGCGCGGACCAATTCTTTCTCCTGGCCGCGCAACACACCCGAAAGAATCAACCAGCGACTTCGTTTCAACTTCGGCAAAACTTCGATCAGCAATTCGCTAAACAAGTTCGCGGTGACGATGTCGATCTTGCGTGGAAAATTCCAGCGCCGCACATCTGCCAGGTGAAAATCGAGATCGTCGACCTTGTTTAGGCGCGCGTTTTCCTTCGCAGTTGCAATCGCGACCGGATCGACATCGATCCCGATCACGCTCTTGGCGCCGAAACATTTTGCCGCGAGCGCGAGAATTCCGGTGCCCGAGCCAAGATCGACAAGTGACCAGCCCGGTGTCCATCCGCGAGTCACTTGCTCGAGTAATCGCAGCGACATCGCCGTCGTCGCGTGCTCACCGGTTCCAAATGCCGCATCGGCTGGAATAACAAGGAAGGGCGATTTTCGAATCGCCCCGGCGGTTTGGAAACCGCCGCTCCTTGCTTGGTGTGGGATCACAAGCCGTTTCCCAATCCTGAGCGGTTTGCATTTTTCCTTACCCAGACGCTCTAACCAATCGCGCGGCAATCTTTCAATTCGTCCGTGGAATTCTTTGACAAGATCGCGCGCTTGCTTTCGAGACTGACAGGCAACCTCGAGCAGCGCGCGCTTCCAACCTGGTCGTTCGATTACCGCCAGGCGGTCCCGAGCACGTGATCGCAGCAGTTCTTCATTCGCGATCAACCAGCGCGGAGCGGCTAGCCTTCTCCACAAATACATGCGTCACTAAACCCCGGTGAAACTTCTCGGCATTCATCATATCACTGCGGTCGCGACCGATCCGCAGCGCAATCTCGATTTTTATACCCAGGTCCTTGGCCTGCGGCTCGTGAAACGCACGGTCAACTTCGACGATCCGGGCACGTATCATCTGTATTTCGGCGACCGGACCGGAAGGCCGGGAACAATCATCACATTTTTCCCATGGCCCGGCGCGCGGCGCGGCACGCGCGGCACTGGCCAGGTAGTTGCGACCAGTTTCGCAGTCAGGGCGCAATCGATCGGCTATTGGAACGACCGATTGAAAAAGGAGGGAGTGATTGCCGTAGAAAAATTTCGGCGCTTCGATGAGGAAGGCGTTCGCTTCGTCGATCCGGACGGATTGCTGCTCGAATTGATCGCCTCCGCTCATTTAGACGATGTCGATCTTAACTTTGCGGGCGCTGCGCCCGACGAATTTGCCATTCGCGCATTTCACGCGCCGACGCTGGACGTGCAGAAAGCGAAGTCGACGGAGCGATTGCTGACGATATTTGGCTTTGATTTGATCGCAAAGGAAGGAAGTCGCCGCCGTTTCGCATCGAACCAAGGATCAACCAGCGCGCGCGTAGATATAATTGAGCGGCCAAACGGACAATTCGGAAACATTGCCGCGGGCACGGTGCATCACATTGCGTTTCGGGCGGCGAACGAAGAGGAGCAACTGCACTGGCGAGAACAAATTACCGATCTTGGCTTGCACGTTACTCCGGTAATCGATCGGCAATATTTTCATTCCATTTATTTCCGCGAGCCGAACGGCATTTTGTTTGAGATCGCGACCGACGGTCCCGGTTTTGCGATCGATGAAGCGGTCGAACAATTGGGCCGAAATTTAAAGCTGCCCAAACTGTTGGAACCGGAGCGAAAATCGATCGAACAGGTCCTTCCACCAATCGAGTTGCGCCGACCAGCAGACCGGTAAACGGTCTTGCTTTTTATTCCCAATCTATCGTCAAATCGATACCGTAGGGCCGATTTTGAAAGTTTTATGCTGATCGTAATGAACGCCGGCGCGACGCAACGCGAAATTGACGGCGTTGTGCGCGTGATCGAGTCGCTCGGCTTCCGGGCGCATCCGATGCCGGGCGCCAGTCGCACGGCGATCGGGGTCACCGGCAATCAAGGGGCGGTGGACATTGGCCATTTCGAGAATTTGCCGGGCGTAGCGGAGGCGGTTCCCGTGACCAAACCCTACAAATTGACTTCGCGCGACCTGCGGCCGGAACCTACGATTGTCGATGTTGGCGGCGCAAAAATCGGCGGTGGTCCGCTTGCAATCATCGCCGGACCGTGCGCGATCGAAAGTCACGAACAGGCTTTTGCGGTGGCGGAGGCCGTGCAACGAAGCGGCGCGCAATTTTTTCGCGGTGGTGCGTTCAAGCCGCGCACTTCGCCTTACTCCTTCGCCGGTCTAGGTGAAGAAGCATTGAAAATTCTGGCCGATGTTCGGGAAAAGTTTGGACTCAGGGTCGTGACCGAGGCGCTCGATGAGTCGACTGTCGATCTTGTCGAAAAATACGCGGACATGATTCAGATCGGATCGCGCAACATGCAGAATTTTACTTTGTTGCGTCGGGCGGGTCGCTCACGATTACCAGTTCTTTTGAAGCGCGGGATGGCCGCAACCTTGGAGGAATGGCTGCTCGCCGCCGAATATGTGATGGCGGAAGGCAATTACCAGATCGTGCTTTGCGAGCGTGGCGTGCGCACATTTGCGCAACACTCGCGCAACACGCTCGACCTGGCGGCAATTCCGGCGGTGCGACGAATCTCCCACCTGCCGGTGGTTGTCGATGCAGCGCATGGGACTGGTCGAAACTATATGGTGACGCCATTGGCGCGCGCCGGTGTGGCGGTCGCTGCCGATGGCATTATGGTGGAAGTGCACGCGCGACCCGACGAAGCGCTTTCTGACGGTGCGCAGGCGCTCACGCTCGATGAATACGAGCAAATGGTGAAGGAAGTGAACGCAATCCACGAGGTGATCGCGTAAGACCGCACTCAGTCGCGAAAAACAGCGGGTGACGAGGCTCGAACTCGCGACGTCCTCCTTGGCAAGGAGGTGCTCTACCACTGAGCTACACCCGCAGTTTTGAGAGGGCAACAATAATGTCCAGCGCCCTCCATGGCGCAACATTTTTAATTGCCTCCGTCAGGCAAGTTTTCCGGGAATTTTTGAATCCAAGGTGGCCGCGGCCCGCATCTCACTCCCAAAGGATCGTTATGAAAACATCATTTATTGTTTGTATTTGCTCGATGGCCTTGGTCGTAACCGTCTTGGGCCAGAGTCCAACGGCGCCGCCCGCCGCAAGCGCAAGTCTGGCGCAGTCTGCGAGCCCTGCTGCTTCGGTTGGGCCAACCGCGAGCGCGCCAGCTTCAAATGACCTGGCCGATAAAATCCAGCAACGGATCGACAAAAAGTTCAGGGGCCATCACGGGGTTGTGGTCGGCGATCATGACGCTGAAGGCATTGCGTCGGGCGAGATTCCCGAACTGGTGGTTCCCATTGTTGCCATCACAATGCTCACGGTCTTTGGTGCGCCGGTTCTTATCGTCGCTGTCATCATGCTGATCAATTATGCGCGAGCCCGCTCGCTCCATCGCACTGTCCAGATGATGGTGGAGAAAGGACAACCGGTGCCTGCGGCTTTGCTTGCTCCTCCGGCTGTGCCGCGCCCGCGCTCCGATCTGCGACGTGGCGTTATTCTCATCGCCATCGGGATCGCTGTGATGACGTTTTTCGTAGTTGACGAAGGCTGGCACGATAGCGCGTGGGCATTCGGTCTCATTCCCGGGCTCATCGGCGTTGGGTATCTCATTGTCTGGAAGCTGGAAGGGAAGAAGGACAATCCGCCACCGGTATCATAGTGTCGAGACGTGGAGCTAACCGATGCGGACCTCGTTACTCGAGTTCTTGTCGATGACGACCAGCACGCTTTTGGCGAGCTGGTTCGTCGGCATCAATCGAGCGTGCGTGGTCTGCTGCGCCAACTTACGCGCGCGGACATCGCTCTCGCCGATGATCTTGCTCAGGAAGCTTTTATTCGCGCCTACAGAAACATCCGCAGTTTCCGAGGAGAAGCGCGCTTCTCGACGTGGCTCTATCGAATCGCTTACAATTGCTTTCGAGAAAACGCGCGACGCCGCAAAGAGCTTGTCGGTGTCGATGAAGAGCGATGGCAAGCCGAGCAGGACCCTCAAACTGTTCATCCAGGTCTAAGACATGATCTTATGCATGCTCTAAGTTTGCTGCCGCTGCATGAACGGACAGCGGTTTTACTTTGTTGCCAAAATGGCTTATCACATGATGAAGCCGCGCGCGTGCTCGACATCCCGCTCGGCACTGTTAAAACAAACGTGTTGCGAGGACGGGAGAAATTAAAACGCGCGCTAGCGGCATGGGCTAATTGAGAATGGACGAGAAGGATCAGGAAGAATGGTTGGATCGACAGTTACGTGAGGCGGCTCCGTACATCGAGGATGATGGCTTCACTGCGCGCGTCCTCCGGAAGCTGCCTCCCGCGAAACGGCGAGATCAATCGCTGCGCTCAATCATTCTCATCGGTCTCACTGCGCTGGGAAGTGCGCTCGCCTACGTCTTGTCCGACGGCGGCCGTTTTGTCCTGATCGAAATGTCGCGATTGGCGACAATCCCGACGTTGTGGCTTTTCGCACTTGCGCTTGGCAGCGGAATCTTAGTTATGACCGGTGGGCTTATTGCGTCCCTATCTAAGACAGCCGATCTGCAATCTTAGATCTTATATTTGCATTGTCGATGTTGTGCGCGAAGATGAGGAATGTTCACGAACATTCCGAGCGCGATTCTTAGACAATTGGTCAAGCTTTCCGAGCGCAAGGAAGCGCTCATGACTCAAATTCAGGAGATCGATCGCCAAATGGTGCGCTTGCAGAGCAAATTCGGCGTTCCGTCGCTGAGCGCGGGCCGCAGCGCACCCGTCACTGTTTCCCGGGCGAGGCCGAGCCGAAATCGCCGCCGGCGCGCCAAACGCGGCGCGCTCAAGGAAAAAATCGTGGGGGCGTTGCGCACCGCCGGCGACAAAGGAGCGACGATTCGCGAACTTTCGAGAAAACTCGGAGTGCCGAGCGCGAATCTTTACGTTTGGTTTAACGGCACCGGCAAAAATGTTCGTGGGGTCAAGAAAATCGGCGTCGCGAAGTATCGATTAGGGTAGGGACAGTATGCCGTGCTGTCCGCGGACGCCGCAGCGCGCCGTCCCTACCATCACGCTGCGCAAAGTTCGCGCGCGCGCCGTACATCCGCATCGATTTGTTGAGTCAGTGCGTCCAGGCTGTCGAATTTTTGTTCTGCTCTAAGATATCGGACAAATCGGATCTCGACATCTTCGCCGTAAATGTTTCGATTGAAATCGAGCAAATAAATTTCGAGGACTCGCTCCGATTTGTCTCTGCTCACGGTTGGTCGATAGCCGAGATTGACGAGGCCGTGATACAAAACATCATTGATCCGGGCCTCCGCAAAATAAACGCCGTTGGGCGGAAATTGCTCGCTGTGCGCGCTTAAATTCGCTGTTGGATAGCCGATTTTTTTTCCGAGATTGTCGCCGCGCACCACCGTGCCCAGGATCGTGTACTCGCGGCCCAGCATCTCCGCCGCCTTGAGGAAATCTCCTTTTTCCACCGCTCGCCGGATCGCTGTGCTGCTCACGACCGTTCCATTCACGCTCACGGGCGAAATTCCAATGACGTTAAAATCAAAGCGGGCGCCGAGTTTCTTGAGAAGATCGAGGTTACCCGTGCGGTTTTTTCCGAAAGACCACTCGTGACCGACGCAAATCTCGCGCAACGGTTTCGAATTCCCGACAAGTTGCTCGACAAAACTTTCTGGCGGCGTGGATGCAAAATCTCGATTGAACTCGATCATGAGCAGATGACCGACACCGAGCGCGCGGATGAGTGCGATCTTGTGTTGCGTGGCCGCGAGCAAGTGCGGCGCCGCCTCCGGCCGCAGGACTTTCTCCGGGTGCGGATCGAATGTGACCACGACCGGCGTTCCATCCGCGGAATGCGCATGGCGCGCGGAGGTGGAGATGACCGCCTGATGGCCGCGATGAACGCCGTCGAAAACGCCGATGGCCAGAAAAATCGGGCCGCGCAGTTGGCTCAGCTCTGGAATCAAGCGCAAAATTTCCATGATTGTCGATCTTGCGATTATACGCCGCGCATGCGCGAGACTTCCGGCAGGCTCAAGATGCGCTTCAAGATTTCTTCGCGCGACGCGTTTTTGATTTCGGCAACGCTAATTGCTTGATCGACGCCGAATCGTCCCGACTTTGTTCGGCGCAATGACTTCAAATGCGCGCCGCATCCGAGCGTTTCGCCGATGTCGTGAACATAAGTGCGAACGTAAAAGCCTTTGCTGCAAACAACGCTGAAATCGATTTCGGGAAGAGCGATCCGATCAACCGTGTAGCGATAAACATGGACGAGCCGGGGTTCCCGCTCGACCACTTTTCCCTGCCGCGCCAGCTTATAAAGTGGGACGCCGCCGTGTTTGATCGCCGAAACCATGGGAGGCATTTGGTAAAAATCGCCGCAAAACTTTTCAAAGGCGGCGCGAACTTGATTTTCATCCAGCGTGGGCACCGGCCGTTGATCAATCACTTCTCCTTGTCGATCTTGCGTGCTGGTTGTGATGCCGAGCGCAAGCGTGCCGGCGTATTTTTTGTCCTCGCTCATGAGCAGGTCCTGGATTTTCGTGCCGCGCCCGAGCGTGAGCAGGAGCAAACCGGTGGCGATGGGATCGAGCGTGCCGCAATGGCCGACTTTTTTCATCTCGAGTTTGCGCCGAATGAGCGCGACCACGTCGTGCGACGTCATCCCCTCGGCCTTGTCCACGAGAAGAACGCCGTCAGGAGTTGCAGTCAACGACGTCACAAATTGCCTTTAACACTCGCTCCTCCACTTCAGCAAGCGTGCCGCGGATGCGCGCGCCCGCGGCGAGCGTATGTCCGCCGCCGCCAAATTTCTGACAGATCGCGCACACGTCTGCCTTTTCGCTCTTCGAACGCATACTCACGCGCACCTTGCCGTCAGCCAGTTCTTCAAAGAAAACTGCAACGATGACTCCACGAATGGCGCGGAGATGATCGATGAGACCCTCATTGTCTTCCGGAATAACCCCAAGTTCCGCGGCCGTTTTCAGGCTCAGCCTAAAACTGGCCACATGGCCTTTACCTTCAAAGCGCATTGTGCGCAGCAGTTCGCGCAACAATTCAACCCGCCGGAGCGGAAAATTTTCGTAAACTTGCTGGCTGACCGATCCAACATCGACACCCACGCGGACAAGCTCCGCCACGATCTCAAAAGTCCGGGCCGTCGTGTTCCGATATTGAAACGAGCCGGTGTCGGTGCAGATCGCGACGTAAAGATTTTCGGCGATGTCACCATCGAGCGGAAGTTTTTGATTTTTGATCAGCTCGAAAAGAATTTGGCCGGTCGCCGGTGCAGTTGGATCGACATAAACGAGATTGCCGTAGCCTGGATTGCTCGGGTGATGGTCGATGTTGATCCAAATTTTCGCCGAGCGGATGGCCTCGAGCGCGGTGCCGAGCCGATTTTGGATGGCGGTGTCGAGTGCGATTGCAACATCGACATCCTCCGGGATGGAGGGTGGTTTGGTCAGAAGTTCCGCGCGGGAAAGAAAGGAATATTTTTCGAGCATTCCATCTTCATTCCAGACGCGGACGTCTTTGCCGAGTTGCTTGAGTGAAAGAGCGAGCGCGAGTTGACTGCCGAGCGCGTCGCCGTCCGGACGCACATGGCCGAGGACGGCAAAACGTTCGTGCTCGCGAAGTGCGCTATTAATTCCCGCGAACGTGCAGTTGGTCATGAACGTCTTGCAGCCACCGCATAGGGGCGGGTTCGCAATATCGACAATGGTTCGTTTCTCCTGACGGCCGATAGGGCGGTGGTTACAAAACCCTTGCATCGACCGCTCATTTCGCCTTCCCCCGAGGCGCTTCGATCTCCTGCAAAATCTCGATCACGCGAGTGCCCCGCTCGATGGAATCGTCGAGATGAAAAACGAGATGCGGTGTGTATTTCAAAACGACGCGGTGCGCTAACTCAGCTTGCAATGCTGGGCGATGGGATTCCAGTTTATTAATGACGCTCGTGCCGCCGGCCGGTCCGAGAACGCTGACGAAGACGTGCGCGTTTTTTAAATCGGCGGTCGCATCGACCTGGTTGATGCTGACCAGCGCGCCCTCGAACGTTATTTCGCGGGCGACGATGCTGCTGAGCTCGCGTTTTAGGACTTCGTTGACGCGTAATTGTCGATGTTTCATTTTTGAATGTAGCCGCCCCGCTCTGTCGAGGCGCTGGTGTTACACGCCCACGGCGACAGAGCGCCGTGGCTACAGTGTCACAATTTTTGCGCGATCTGCTCGAGTTGATAGCACTCGATGATGTCGCCCACTTGATATTCGTTGAAGTCGCCAAGCTTGATGCCGCATTCAAGACCCGAGCGCACTTCTTTTACGTCGTCCTGGAAACGGCGCAGTGTTGAAATTCCGCCGTCATAAACCGGCTGGCGCTTGCGCAGCACACGCGCGCGGCCCGCGCGGGCGATACGGCCATCGGTGACCAGACAACCGGCGACGATGCCTTTGCTCAGTTGGAAGACTTGTTTCACCTCGGCGTGACCAATGACTGTTTCGCGATGCTCCGGATCGAGCAGGCCGGCCATCGCTTCTTTGATCTGGTCGACCAATTCATAAATGATGCTGTAGAGCTTGACCTGGACGCCTTCGCGTTTTGCCGCGGGGACCGCCATGCTCTCGACTTTAATGTTGAAACCGACGACGACGGCATTCGATGCGCTGGCCAAAAGAATGTCCGATTCCGAGATCGGCCCCACCGCTGAGTGGATGATTTCGAGGTCGATTTTTTTGCTCTCGATCTGCTGCAACGCGCCAACGAGCGCTTCGAGGGAGCCCTGGGCGTCGCACTTCAAGACAATGCGTAAAACTTTTTTCCCATCGGCTCCTTCCAGCAAACTCTCGAGGGTGGCGCGCTGCGGTACGGTCAATTTGTCCGCGCGTTTCGCCTGCAATCTTTCCTCGCCCAAAGTTTTCGCCGAACGCTCCGATTCCATAACAAGAAATTCGTCGCCGGCATTCGGGAGTCCGGTAAAACCAAGCACTTTCACAGGTGTCGCCGGGGCGGCTTCCTCGATCGATTGGCCGCGATCGTCCATCAGCGATTTGACTTTGCCGGCGTAATCGCCGCAGATGAAAGGGTCGCCGATTTTCAGAGTGCCAATTTGCACAATCACGGTGGCGGTGGGTCCGCGGCCAGATTCCACCTGGGCTTCGATGACTGTGCCGCGGGGTGTGGCCGTGGGCGACGCTTTCAGTTCCATCACCTCCGCTTGCAGCGCCATCATCTCCAGCAGGTGATCGATGCCCGTGCCTTTGGTGGCGGAAACCGGACAGACAATCGTTTCGCCGCCCCAATCCTCCGGCGCAAGATCCCGTTCCTGCAATTGCTTTTTCACCTTGTCGATGTTCGCCGATGGGAGGTCGATCTTGTTGATTGCTACCATGATTTTCACGTGGGGCGCGGCCTTGGCATGATTAATCGCCTCGATCGTTTGCGGCATGATCCCGTCATCGGCCGCCACCACCAGCACAACGATATCAGTGATGTTCGCGCCGCGTGCGCGCATCGCGGTGAAAGCGGCGTGGCCAGGCGTATCAATAAAAGTTATTTTCGATCCTTTATAATCGACACTGTAAGCGCCGATATGTTGCGTAATTCCACCGGCTTCGCCCGCCGCCACCCGCGTCTTGCGAATCGCGTCCAGCAACGAAGTTTTGCCGTGATCGACGTGACCCATGAAAGTGATGATGGGACCACGGGCTTTGAGTTCCTCTTTCTTGGCAATGACCGGCGGAGGCGGCGCTACCACCACCTGCTCGACTTTGTGAACGCCGCCGCCTTTCTCGCGGCGCTCTTTTTCCAGGACGAACCCGTGGCTCTCGCAAATCTTTGAGGCGATGTCCGGCTCGATTGTTTGATTGATGTTCGCGAAAATATTGAAATTCATCAGCTCGGCGATGACCTGATGCGGTTTCAAGCCGAGCTGCGTCGCGAGCTCTTTGACGATGATCGGCGGCTTGATGTGGACGATTTTCTGAGGTTCGGCTTCCGGCTCCGCTGGCGCAGCCTCGACCGTTCCATCGACACTAACACTCGGAACTTGCGGTTCTTTGGGCGATTCAACTTTCGCTGTGGGCGCCGCGGACTTGTCGATCTTAGCTGGCGCCATGGGCGTTTCCAGCGACGCGCGGATCCGCGAGATCGGCGGGAGAACGGGCGTTTTCTTTTTTAACTCGCCGTCTTTTTCAGATTCCTTCGGCGTCTTTTTTTCGTCGATGAGGGAAACCCTCTCAACTTCGCGATGCGGCGGTAACGCAGGTGGTTTCGCCGCAGCTTTCGCTACCGGCGGATGCGCCGCTTCCGTTTTTTTTGCGTGAGGTGCGTGGGCACGCGTCGCTTTATGCTCGGTGGTTTTGTTAGCGGCTTTGGCTTTCGGAGCGGCCGGCTTGTGAACAGCATGGGCCTTCGCCGCTTTGGCAGCGGCCGGTTTGCGCGCCGCAGTTTTCCTGGTCGTCTTTGTTGGCATTGCTGTTCTGTAAAATTTCGCTCATGGCTCGAGCGCGTTAAAGCAGAGCCATGTTACTGGGCCACCTCTTGCCGATGTACCGCCTCGTGAATCTCCCGTGCTTTCGCTTCGTCCACGGCGAGAATGTCCACAAAATCCTTTACATCGGCATCGCGCAGTCCTTCCAAATTTGTGAAACCGGATTTCACAAGCATCACTGCCTGTTCATCGGTAATCGGCAGGGCGCCGGCCAGTGTCTGGGCGGCCTGCGCAACTTTCTGTTCGACGGCGGTGGTGGCCGACGTGTCCTTATCGATGTTAATTTCCCAACCAGTGAGTCGCGAAGTCAGACGAGCGTTTTGTCCTTTTTTCCCGATCGCCAATGAAAGTTGATCTTCGTCCACGGAGATCTGCACACTTTTTTTCTCCGTATCGAAAACGAGATTCTTGACTTTCGCCGGCTTGAGCGCTTCGAGCACAAAGTCCTTCGGATCGGAACTCCAACGGATGATGTCGACCTTTTCATTGTTGAGCTCGCGAACGACGTTTTTGACGCGCGAGCCGCGCATGCCGACGCACGCGCCCACCGGATCGACTTTTTCATTCGCACTCCAGACCGCGATCTTGGTTCGATAACCGGCCTCGCGCGCAATGCCGCGAATCTCGACTGTGCCATCAGCGATCTCGCTCACTTCGAGTTCAAAGAGACGTCGCACGAAATTTGGATGGCTGCGCGAGACGATAATCTCCGGACCACGGATTCCGTTATCGACCGCAACGACGTAGGCGCGAAGCCGGTCACCGACATTGTAATCTTCGACCACGACGCGCTCGCGCTGCGGCATGATCGCTTCGAATTTTCCAAGATCGAGAATCACATCGGAGCGGTCGAAGCGGCGCACGGTGCCGCTGACGATTTCGCCGGCGCGATCCTTGAACTCCTCATAAATCATTTCCTTTTCGACCTGGCGAATGCGCTGCATCATCGCTTGTTTCGCGGTCTGGGCGGCGATGCGGCCGAAATTGCGCGGCGTCACTTCCATCTCGATGGTCTCGCCGATCTTTGCCTCAGGCTTGATCTTGCGCGCTTTCGCAATCGCGATTTCGTCCTGCGGATTCTGGACATTTTCGACAACCACCAGATTGGCCAGCGCACGGATATCGCCCGATCTCGGATCAATGTCGATCCTCAGATCGCGGGCCGCGCCGACGCTTTTCTTCGAAGCCGAAAGGAGCGCATTTGAGACTGCCTCGAGCAGGATTTCGCGTTTGATGCCGCGTTCCCGCTCCAGATAATCAAGCATGGCAATAAATTCGGCGTTCATAAAAACATCTAGCCCGCAGACCAAAAGGAGTGGGACATCGATTCCCACTCCAATCAGCGCGGACTAGACGCTTACTTTAATTTTAGGGGGGCGCCCCGTCAAGCCGCTATAAATGCCAGCAAGATCGGCATGAATGGTTCGGCGCGATTAGCGCGCGGCGAATACTCGTTGCAACCCCGCAAGCGGTTCGACACAGTCAGCCCATGTCCCGCGTCACAGCTTTGCTGATCGTGACGGCAGTTTGGGCCGCAATCTATTTGCCAGCCCTCGGCTCCCTTGAAATCAAGGGCGAGGAAGGCCGGCGTATTTTGCCGGCCGTGGCCATGCTCGAGAGCGGCAACTATGTCGTGCCGAGAGTGGGAAGCGCCGCCTACTTTAGCAAGCCACCGCTCATTAACTGGGTGGTGGCAGCGTCATTCGAGATCTTTGGGCAGCGCAATGAGTGGACGGCGCGCTTGCCCTCGGCGTTTTGCGTCCTCGCAGTCGCGGTTGCATTTGTGACGGTCGCGCGAGCCAGCCTGGGGCCCACCGGCTCGGTCCTCGCTGCGCTGATTTGGCTGACGAACTTTGGAATAATCGAAAAAGGGCGTTTGATCGAGATCGAAGCGCTCTACGTTTCACTTTGCGGCCTGGCGATCATTTTTTGGCTAAGCTTTTGGGAACAGAACAAATCGCCGTGGCTCGTTTGGATTCCAGCATCCATTTTTCTCGGGCTCGGCTTGCTCGCGAAAGGCCCGATGCTTCTCCTATTTTTCTACGCCATCGTGCTCTCTGTGGTTTGGCAGGCGAAAGATGCGCGAGTCTTTTTTCATCCCGCACATCTGGTCGGCATCGCAGTGATGCTCGGTATCTTTGCGGCATGGGCCGTTCCTTTTGCTCAAAGTGCGACCGTGAAGTTGGCGATGTTCAAGTGGTCAAGGCAATTCTCCGGCCGGCTGAGCGGAGAGGATTTCAAATTTTCCAGTTGGATCCTCAATGTTCCGCGCAGCCTCGGTTATTTTCTGCCGTGGCTTCTTTTGTTACCATGCCTGCCCAGCGCGAAATTTTCGTCTGAAGGCAAGCTCGAGATCGTCCGTGGCTTGAGCTGGGGAATCGCGATTCCGCTTCTGATTGTCGATCTTGTCCCGGGATCGCTGCCGCGCTACACGATGCCATCGCTCGCGCCGGCCTGCGTGCTCTGCGCAGCGGTCTTGACTGCGGACGAAGTTACCTGGCCAAAACTTTTTGGCGGCAAAAAAATTTTGGCGCAAGATCGACAACGTATTGTCGCCGCGGTGGTGATCGTGACTTGCGTGTGCATTTCTGCTTACGCAGCCGTGCTCGTCCCGAAATTGCGAGCGAGGCAAAAGGTCAAGTCGATTGCCATGCAAATCGATGCGGCCGTGCCGCGCGCGGAACTCCTTTATGCGCTCGATCCGGACTATCAGCCTTTTCTTTTTTATACGCACTCGAAATTGGTTTACGTAAGTGAGATTAACGATCTGCCCCTCGACGCCAGCTACGTCCTCGTCCAACCAGAGAAAGAAAAGGAAGTCGAAGAAAGCGTGCGCTGGGTGCCGCGTCGTGCACATCGCGTCCTTGGAATGACAGATTATCGTCATCGATCGATTATTCTTCTTAAGATCGATTGACGAGGATGCGTCCGGTTGTTTGACAAGAATCGAATTGGTTAGCATGCTAACTAATTCCACTTTTCCATGATATCTGATTGGGAAACAATTGGTCCCCTGTTGCATGGGACCGCTCGTGCCTGGCGCCTCAAGCTGGATGAGCGGCTCAAGCCGATGGGTTTGAGCCAGGCAAAGTGGCGCACACTCTTACATCTGTCCGTGGCCACGAATGCGCTCACCCAGACGGAGATCGCGGCGCGATTGGGCGTGGAAGAACCCACCGTTGTGACGTTATTGCATCGGCTGGAGAGAGAAGGTTGGGTCACGCGCCGGAGCTCGCCGCATGATCGTCGCTGCAACACGGTCCATCTTGGTCAGCGCGCGCAGCGCATCATTGTTCAGATCAAATCGGCGGCGAATAAACTTCGGCATGAATTGCTTTCTGAGATTCCGCCGGCGGAGCTGCGAACATGTATCAATGTGCTGACCCGAATTTGTGAGAAAGCAGAGAGGCGGGATAAACTCCGAGGAAATGCGGTGCCACACACTGCTCCTGATCGGAACGGCCAGAACAGGAGGGGGCATCCGATTCTAAGGAAAAGGGCGCTCCGCCGCGCCATGAGGGAATCCAAATGAAGCACGCGCGCCCCGGACACCAATCTGTTCCTCGATGGGCGTATCTGCTTTTTATCGTCCTGGCCGTCTTCGTTCTCTATCGGATTTTTCAGCATAGGGCCGAGGTGGCCAAAGCCTCGCAACCACCAGTACGGCCAGTGCTTGTCGCAAAAGTGATCACCAAGGACGTGCCGCTTTATCTCGATGAAATCGGGACATGCAGCGCCTATGAAACAGTGCAGGTCCAGGCGCAAGTCAGCGGGCAAATCATTGCCCGTCATTTTCAGGATGGCGCCGGTGTAAAACAAGGCGATTTGCTTTTCACGATTGACCCACGACCATTTCAAGCCGCTCTCGATCAGGCGCAAGCGCAAGCCGCGTTGGACCAGGTCACGTTGAAACGGCAGGCCGACCTGCGGGCGAGAAACGTTATATCGCCGCAAGATCTTGATACGGCTCAGGCAAACGCACGCAAGTCCGAGGCAGCGGCCGCGGCTGCTCAAGTGAATCTCGATTTTTGCCACATAAAATCGCCGATCAACGGACGAGTCGGTCTGCGCAATGTTGACGTTGGCAACCTGGTTGGTCCGTCGAGTCCGCCCCTTGTCACCATCCAAGGCCTCGATCCGATTTACACCGACTTCACTGTTGCCGAGACAGATTTGGCGTTGGTGCGGAAATATCTCGGGGCACCGAACGTGAAAGTGCAAACCTATTTGTCCGATGGTTCAATTCCGCCCAGGTTGGGCGATCTTTATTTCATAGACAATGCCGTGCAACCCGGGGCGGGAACGGTGAAAGCGCGCGGTGTTACGCCGAATCCGGACCGCGCGCTGTGGCCTTCGGAATTTGTGCGTGTTCGATTCATTCTCGACACAATCAAAGACGCGCGGCTGGTTCCGTCGCAGGCGGTGCAGATCAGTCAAAACGGGCCGTTCGTTTTCGTAATGAAGCCGGATAAGACCGTGGACCTTCGTCCGGTCAAACCAGGACAGCGGCAGGATAACGATCTCACGGTAATCGAAAACGGCGTCGAGCCGGGAGAGACAGTTGTCGTGACTGGACAACTCGCGCTTGCACCGGGGACAAAGGTCGAACCCAAACCTTACAACGCTCCAAGCACCGCGAGCGATCAAGCGGCCACGACCAAAGGCGCGATGTAACGTTTTATTATGGAGCGCTCAGATCAACACGACGGCGCGCCGGACGGCGAACACGAAACACAAGATCGACATCTTCCACGATCGACATCGGGTGGTGGCACACCGCAAGAATCGAAATTAGTTCAGATCAAAGATTCCGGACTTTCCGGCCCATTCATTCGGCGGCCGGTGATGACGGTGCTGCTGACGTTGTCAGTGATCGTCGCCGGAATCGCCACTTACGGCAAACTCGCGGTCAACGATCTTCCGGCAGTCGATTACCCGATCATCCAGGTCACCTGTTCGTATCCGGGCGCGAATCCGACGACGATGGCGAACAACATCGCCACGCCGCTGGAGAAACAATTTCTCCAGATTCCCGGGCTCGACATCATCACCAGCGCAAGCACGCAGAGCAATACGTCGTTCACGCTCCAGTTTGTTCTGAGCAAAAGCATCGTTGACGCCGCCACCGACGTGCAGGCGGCGATCCAGCGCGCCACTGGAAAATTGCCGATTGATCTGCCCAGCCCGCCGACGTTCACAAAAACAAATCCGAACGATCAGGCCGTTTATCTGCTCGGTTTGCTTTCCGACACGCTGACCGATGGCGATCTATATAAGTACGCGTCCACGGCCGTGGCCCAGCGCATCGCCATTCTCCCGGGCGTGTCGCAGGTAAACATCTACGGCGTGCAGGGGGCGATGCGAATCAAAGCCGATCCCGCCGCGCTCGCGTCGCGCGGTTTGACAATGGACGATCTGGCCAGCGCAATTAAAGCGGGAACAGTTTACTCCGGCGCCGGGCAATTCGACGGCTCGCATCGCACATTTGTTTTGCAACCGAACGGTCAGATCGACAATGCCGAGGGTTATCGCAATCTGATCGTCGCGCGGAACAAGGACAACTCACCGGTGTATTTGCGTGACGTGGCCGATGTTCGCCAAAGCGTGCAGGACGAACGAATCTCGCGCACGTTTTGGATGCGCGGCTTCAATCCACCGGGCTCGGTCGTCGTATTGGCGGTCTCGCGACAGGCGGGCGCGAACGCAGTCGAAGTGGCAAACTCAGTGAAGGCGCTCTTCCCCGAATTGCGAGCGAGCTTGCCGGGATCGATCAGACTCGTTCCGGTGTTCGATCGCTCGGAAACCATCGTCAATTCAGTTCACGACGTACGATTTACGCTCGTGATCGCGTTCCTGCTCGTGGTCATGGTGATCTACGTCTTCCTCGGCCGCGCTACTGACACACTCATTCCGGTGGTCGCGCTGCCGCTTTCGCTGCTACTCACCTTCGCGGTGATGTACGCGCTCAACTTTTCCATTAACAATTTGACGTTGATGGCGCTCACCCTCTGCATCGGGTTCCTGGTCGATGATGCGATCGTGTTTCTTGAAAATGTCGTCCGTCGCGCCGAGCACGGCGAATCGATCGTGAAAGCCACTTTTAACAGCGCCGGTGAGATTTCGTTCACCATTTTGTCGATGACGCTCTCGCTCGCCGCCGTTTTCATCCCGCTGGTCTTTCTGCCCGGCTTGCTTGGGCGCATCTTCCAGGAGTTTTCCGTTACCATCATCGTAGCGATTCTCGCTTCCGGTTTGGTTTCACTCACCCTTACTCCGCTGATGTGCGCGCGCATCCTCGGCGAACGCAAGGCCGGCCATAAACGCGCGTGGATGGAGAAATGGACGAGCGATTTCATCCAGCGTGTGATTGCGGCTTACGGCAAAATCTTGGACAAGTTTCTCGATCGCGCCTGGTTGGCCGTGCCGATTTTGCTGGGATGCATTGTCGGTCTCTGGTTTTTCTTTACCAATCTGCCCTTCACCCTGTTGCCGCCGGGAGACAGCGGTTTCGTGCGCGGCGTTTTTATCACGCAGGAAGGTTCGTCGCCCGCGCAAATGCGGATTTATCAGCAGCAGGTCAATGAAAAGCTGAAGGCGGACCCGAATATCGGCCAATTTTTCACTCTGGCTGGTTTTGCCGCGCGCACCGCTTCTTCGCAGGGATTGATTTTTGGTTTCCTCAAACCGAGAAGCGAGCGTCCGCCGATCGACCAATGCATTGTGCAATTGCAGAAATCGATTAGCTCGGTCCCGGGAGTCACAGCGGTCTTGCAGCCGAATCCGGTCCTGCAAATCAACGTGGGCGCGACGAGTCAGACGCAGGGACAATATGCCTACACGATCAGCGGAATCGTGCCGGACGATGTTTACAAAGCAGCCGACCAGTTGGTGGCGAAACTGCGCGGCTTCAAAGGCTTTGCTTCCGTGCGCTCCGATTATTACAACAACACACCGAATCTGACGGTCGATATCGACCGTGAGCGCGCCGCCACTTACGGCGTTTCTACTTCCGCGGTGCAAAGTCTGTTGCGCACCGCTTACTCGCAGAACTATGTCTATTTAATCAAACAACCCGAAGACCAGTACCAGGTCATCCTGGAAGTAAAAGACAACGAGCGAATGCAGCCGGCCGATCTCGACAATCTCTATGTGCGCAGCAACACCGGCGGCACTGCCAGCACGAGCGGGTCGGGTGGGGGAGGGATCACTACCACCACCGGCACCGCCGCCAATCTCGTGCCGTTACGCGCCGTAACATCAACCAGGCAAATCGTCGGGCCACAAGCCGTCAATCACTTCAATCAATTCACCAGCGTGACGATCAATTTCAATCTGCTGCCCAACGCTGCGATTGGTGACGCCACGAAATTCATCGAAGACAGTTTCGCGCAGATCAGCCGGCAAACTCCCAGCGTCCAGGCAACGTTTCAGGGCGAGGCGCTCGTGTTCCGTCAACTCTTCAGATCGCTCCCCATTCTCCTGATCGCGGCCATCTTCGTCATGTACGTGATCCTGGGAATTCTTTACGAAAGCTACGTGCATCCGATCACGGTGTTGTTTCCGGCGATTGTTCCCGCTGTGGTCGGCGGCTTGTTCACGCTTTGGATTTTTGGATCGACATTGTCGCTTTACAGTGTGATCGGACTTTTCCTGCTGCTCGGCATCGTCAAGAAAAACGGAATATTGGTTGTCGATTTTGCGCTCAAACGGATCGATGAAGGACTCGGCCTGCGAGAAGCGATCCACGAAGCCAGCCTGGAGCGTTTTCGCCCGATCATGATGACCACTTTTGCCGCTCTTATGGGTGCTGTGCCGCTCGCACTCGGCGTCGGATCGGACGCCTCATCGCGTCGCCCGCTTGGCCTGGTCATTGTCGGCGGGCTTATTTTCTCGCAGTTGATTACACTCTTTGTCACGCCGGTGATTTATCTCTGGCTCGAATGGTTCCAGGAACACGTGCTCGATAAAGTGCCCTTTCTGCGCAGCGCGCACACTCATCACGAAGGAAAGCCCGCGCCTGAACAGGCTGAATCCGGCGATGGCCGGATCGAACCAGTCCCGGCCGGAGCGCACTGAGTTGCGATCTGCTCGAAGAGATCACCGCGCGAGTCTTTTCTCTGACCTCTGTCCTCTCCGCCACGCTGCTTTTGCAAACACACGAGCCCTGCCATAATCTTTCAAATGAAAACTTACGAAAGGAGCGAGCATTATGGCTAAGTATGTCAGTCTTCTTCAGTTTACCGATCAGGGCATTCGCAATGTCAGGGATTCTATCAAACGCGCCGCCGCAGCGACCGCCGAGGCCGAGAAAATGGGCGCGAAGGTCACCGACGCATTTTGGACGATGGGCGCGTATGACGTCGTCCTCTTGCTCGACGCGCCCGATGACGAAACCATCAGCGCTTTCTCTCTCAAGGTCGGCTCACTCGGCAACGTCAAGAGCCAGACCATGCGTGCCTTCCGCCGCGAAGAGATGGAGAGCATTCTGGCGAAGATCAAATAGCCCTGGAGAAGCGGCTGTCTCGGTCGCTGACCTCCGATTTCTGACAGCTGACCGCTGCTACGGCGCCTCAGGCTGTCGCGCTTCCTGGGATGAAATCTTGTGTTTCCTCGAAGGTTAGTTTCTTCCGCAACTCGCGCCGGAGCAGCAAAAGATTAATGCACATCTGAAGAACTTGGGATGCGACCGACAGATACCACACGTGCCTGATCTCGAACCCGGACGTGCGCGGGACGAGTATTGCTGGCAGAGCAAAAAGGACCAGCCGCGTCATGGAACTGAAGAGTGGCGGCCAGGTGTTGCGATTCCCTGAAACACGCTCGACGTCGTAAAAACAATTCCTGCAGCCACGAAATTGAGCGAGACGATTTTTAAATAATTGCTGCCGAAAGCAATGACCCGCGCGTCGCGCGAAAAGAATCGAATCAGCGCCGCGGGCGTGAGCCAGACGATCGAAGTGAGAATGAGCATCATCGCGGATGCAATCCCGATTCCCGAATAAACGGAGCGGCGAACGCGATCGGCCCGACGACCGCCGAAGTTTTGTCCGACCACGGGAGCGACCGCGAAGGCCAGCGCGACGACCGGCAAAAAGAGCGCCTGCATCACACGCGCGCCCACTCCAAATCCGGCTTGGGCGGCAGATCCGAAGCCGCGAATGATCGCGTAAACAATCATGATATAGACAAAGAGGAGTACGAACTCAGCGCCCGCCGGAACGCCAATGCCGAACATCTTGCTCCAGATCTTCGTTTGCGGACGGAAGAGCGGAAAGCGGAACCGCAGGTAATGATATTTTTTCTCGAAATAAATTACGATCAGCACGTCGGCGATCAGGATGGAAATGAAAGTGGCGAGCGCCGCGCCGGTCACGCCGAGCCTAGGCCACGGGCCGATCCCAAAAATCAGCAAAGGCGCGAGGACGATATTAAGGACAACGCTGAGGACCTGTAATCCGACGGTGGGTTTGATGATTCCCGTTGCGCGCAAGGCCGAGCCGAGCGCGACCAGCGGGAACTGGAGCGCTAGCGCGGGAATAAACCAGAGCAGATAACTCTTGGCCAACTTTGCCGTGACCGCATCAGCGCTTAGCGAATTGCAATACGGATTCATCAAAAGAAATCCGCAAACGCCCAGAGCCAGCGCAATCAGGATCGACATCATGAACGATTGATTGAAGACCAGCACGGCGTGCGGTCGATCCTTCTTTCCGGCCGCCTGCGAGATCAGCGTTGTCGTTCCCACGCCGAGCATTTGCGTGAGCGCCAGCACGATCATCGTCATGTTTCCGGCCACACCGACTGCGGCGATCGCTTCCTTGCCGAGATGCCCCACCCAGTAAAGATCGGCCAGTAAATAGAGCGTTTGCGCCACCATGCTCACCGCCATGAACGCCGACATGTGCAGCAAATGCTTCGTGACAGATCCTCGAGTGAGATCCCTCATGAAGTCTTTTTAATGCAAATCGATCTTCCTGACGAATCTTGAAAAACTTTTGAATCCAGCTTTGCGATTGACCGCATCATAATACCAAGGATGTCCGACGACGCTGCCACCGAAGCGGAGGGCTCCAGCCAACATTGTGATCGCTGTGGCGCTGGGCGGAATCCTGGCCGGCTTCTATCTCTGGCGTCGCGATCTGATTGCAAACATGATCGGGCACTTCGCGGTCGATTTTGTTGCTAACGTTTTGCCCAAACTCTTCTCCTGAGCGTTAGGTATTTGATGTTGAATGCGACCGCGACTGCCAGCACCGAGCCAGAAAGATACATATATGGATAAACGTATATGTATCTGCAAAGTCGCGTCCGGAGTTGAGCTCTGCAAAGCGCTCTCTGATTCAGTTCAAGCTAGGGCGGTTGCGATCGTAAGCGGCTTATGATTCACGAGTGGGGCGTCCTTGAAGGAAGGAGCGTGCAGGCGAAACGATTTCAACGAGCGGTCGCCTCGATCGTAAGCGGCTTATGATGGCTCAAGGACTGCGATATGCTTTGAGCTTGACTGCGTTGTGGGAGCGAATGATCGAATGGCTTGTGCTGCCGTTCGGCTCACCGCTCTAGGCTCACGCATCATCGCCGCCGTCACGCGGCTGCACAGCCCGGAATCGCGGTCGTCTCCTGCGGTGCTGTTGCTGTGGCGGTCGCTGCGCCGGCCGCGATGCATCTTGCGCTTTCATCAACTCAAATGTCCGAAATAACGGCGCCAGATCGATCACGGCGTTGGCGGCCGATCTTAAGGTGTTCCCAAGATTTGCTGCTACGGACGCGACTTCCACGCGGATCCCATGTCGCCGCAGCTTTATGGCGAGATAAGCGAAATCAGCATCGCCGGTCACGAGAATGATGACATCGGGCTTCATCTCGACGGAAAGCTCGACCGCGTCGATCGCCATCATCACGTCTACGTTCGCCTTGTAATGTCCTTCTTCGGCGGGCGATCCATCCTTGGTCACGACCATGAAACCGTTGGAGTGCAACCAATGCATGAACTTGTTCTTCTTGTCCCGCTCCTCCTGCCAGACCGGGATGGCGGGCGGCAACCCGGCATAAACCACCATCTCGATTAGCTCACGTCCGGTATTTGGGCCGGCCAGAAAATCGCGGAGCTTCAGCCAATCGAGCCCGCGTCCCGCCGTTCGCACCGAACTGCCGACGTTCGATTCATCCACCAGGACCAAAACCTTGGGACGCACTAGATTTTCGAAATGTTTCTTTTGCATAGCGGAGCTGATTCTCTCAGCCCTTAACTATCAACAATCAACTTCTCAACAGCATCGGATTTTTTCTTCGCCTTTCATCGTTCATAAATTCATTCTTCTTCCGTTGCTAATGTCCAAACCAGTTTCAGTTCGCGCCGGTCAGGTTGAGTTCCTCAAGGTCAACACCGAGGGATGGGACTGGCGCGACGCGTATCAATGGCTGCTGGCCCTAAGCTGGACGCGATTCGCTCTTTTCATCGCCGGCATTTACGTCGTCATCAATCTCATTTTCGCCACCCTTTACAGCCTCGGTGAAAATTGCATCGCCTATCTCAAGCCGGGCTCATTTGTCGACGCGTTCTTTTTCAGTGTGCAAACGCTGGCCACCGTCGGCTACGGCCACATGTATCCGCAAACGCTTTACGGTCATATTGTCACGACTATTGAGATTATCTTCGGCATGTTCGGACTCGCCGTCATGACCGGTCTCATCTTCGTCCGCTTTTCGCGGCCGACCGCGCGGATTTTATTTAGTAAATCGATCGTCATCGCTCCGTTCAACGGCCGGCCGGCGCTGATGTTGCGCATCGCGAATTTGCGCCAGCGCAGCCTTGTCGAGGCCGAGTTCCGCATCATGTTCTCGCGCGACCAGGATATCGTGGAAGACAAAAGCTACCGCCACTTTTACCAACTCAAACTCGACTTTGATCGGCTGACCGTGTTCCCCGCCGCGCTCACGCTCAGACACACCATCGACGAACGCAGCCCGCTCTTTGGCGTCAGTCCGGAGTCGCTCGAAGCAAGCAACGCCACCTTTGTCGCATCGGTTGTCGGCATCGAAACCGTCATCCCAGCCGCCGTCCAGATCCAGCAAAACTACACCTGGCGTGAAGTGCGTTTTGGCGAACGCTTCGTTGAGATCTACTCCGAACTGAAAGAGGGACAGATCACCGTCGACTACGGCCGCATCCACGACACTGAACCGGTGCTGTAGCGATCGGTCCCAGGTTAAGATGGCACAACGCCGGCGATATCTCTTCGTTTGCATCAATCGTCGGCCCGACAACAACCCGAAAGGATGCTGCGCCGCGAAGGGCTCTGAAGAAGTATATAAAGCATTGAAAGCGGAGGTGGCCGCCCGCGGACTGGCGAAACTCGAAGCGCGCGTGTGCACATCGAGTTGCCTCGATCAATGTGCGACTGGGATCACCGTTTTGGTCGAACCAGACCACTTCTTTTACGGCCGCGTCACCATCGCGGACGTGCCAGAAATCGTGGACGGACTCGTCAACGGCCAACGCGTCAAACGGCTTGTCCTTACAGCAGATGACCTAGCCAAGAGCTGATTCTCTAAAGCGCTAGCGCCGCGTCGAATACGCCGTGCGGCGACGCCGGCGGATGGACTGCATTGGTCGCATGGTGAGGCGACGGAGCGAGCGGGAGATCGCGAGTCAACGCCTCGTCCTCATCGGGGATGACCTGGCGAAACTGTAGCGGCAACACGGCGTGCTGGGAAGCCGCTGGGTGGACTGCATAGCCCGATGGGAATTCGGGTGAGCGCCTCGGGAGAGGGCAAATCAATCTGCGACCGTCGAAATCTGTCGTGCTGACCTCTGATCTAGACTGCTCGAGTTCGGATGTTGATCTCCGATGTGAGCGTCTGATGGACCGGACAGCGGTCGGCCATTTCCATTAATTTTGAGCGTTGTTCGCTCGTTAGAGCACCGGTGAGTTGAATCTCGCGCTCGATCCTGTCGATCTTTCCCACTTTAGTCTCGCACTCGGCGCAATCGACGGCGTGAATTTTCGAGTGGTGCAGCGAAACCATTACCTTCTCCAGCGGCCAACCCTTTCGTCGCGCATAGAGCGAGATGGTCATCGAAGTGCACGTGCCGAGCGCGGCCAGGAGAAAATCGTACGGAGACGGCCCGGTGTCAGTCCCGCCGAAAGCCACCGGTTCATCGCCTTTGAGACGATGCGGACCAATTTGAATTTCTTGGGCAAACCCAGCCGCACCGCCGCGGACGATCACGTGCGGGGGACCGTTAGAGGTGTTGGCTGCCATCGGTGGGAGCAGCAATCAAACAATGCCGCGAAGTTCACGGCAAGTCTGCAATTTCGATTAACCTCGCACCGCCGCCGTAGCGGGTTTGGCGCGCAGGAAGCTGCTCCCCTGAAGACTGTTATCCGGTAACTGTTAACGGTTAACGCGGCGTCTTCGCCGCTTCGTAAACGAGCAGATGAAATGTGCCGGGCACATAGCTGGGACGGCGACGTTCGCCCGCCGGCGGTGACGGACTCGCTGGCTCGGGCGCGATTTGCGCCGTGCATGTGTAAACGCGTTGCGTTTTGGAATCGAGCGCCATGGTGCGTGCGCCACGCTCGGTCGTGAGCGTTTGCACGACCGCGAGTTTGTTCGGCGTTTCCTCTTTCGCGATGGTCAACCTCCCGTCGCCGCACGATGCAAATGCCAGCTGCGTTGCATCATCGAACGCGCACGCGTCCACGCCCCCGCCGATTGGCACCGTCGCAATACTTTTGCCGGTGTCGCTGTCCAACATCGACATCGTCTTGTTATGGCAACCGACAAAGAGCCGGTGATGCGCCGCGTCGAACGCCATGCCAGTCGGTTCTTTACCCGGTGCCAGCGGCCAGCTCGCAATCACCAAGTGAGTTTTGGTATCGATCACCGCGACTTTGTTCTTGTCCTCGATGTTGCAGAAGACGCGCCCGCTCTTCAAATCGGCCGCGGCGAACTCCGGCTTGCCCGATAACGGCACCGTCGCGACCACCTTGTCGATCTTGGCGTCGATGACCGTGGCCGATTTCCCGCGACTGTTGAACGCGTAAACTTCGGAGCGCGCCGGCTCGTACAAAATCGCGTCCGGATTTTCGCCGGTCTCGATTTTTGCGATCGTCTTTAGCGATTTGAGATCAATCACGCTCACGCGCGACTCGGTGCCGTTACTTGAAAATCCATGCCCCAGTTCCGCCGCGATCGCGAACCCGTGCACGCCGGGCGTGTCCGCGATCTCACCCACCACTTTGTCCTGCGCAAGATCGACAATCACGATTTTGCTCGCGTGGGTCACGTAAAGTTTCCGCGCTTTCGCGTCGATTGCTAAATAATCCCAACCACCTTCGCCACCGATTGGGATGCTTTTGAGCAACTTATAATTCTGACCGTGCGCTGCTTGCAACAACGCGAGGAACACGAGGCCGACGAACATCCGCGATTTCATCTCTCTTCTGTAATGGCAACCGTGACGATGCGCCAACTCAACCGGTTCTCGTCCCCTTGGTCAGATCCTGGGAACGTGATGTGCTGGCAAAGGTGACATGATTGCTGTCCATCGTAGCTCGCGCTGTTTATTGGTTGTTTCGTTTGCCGCAGTCACGCTCTGCTCGGCAAATCGTTCCGATGCGCGGATCGGGGAAACTACGCTTCAATGTGTCGCTCGTTACGGGCCGCCGAAAGACACCCCCTCTTCGAAGATCATGGACAAGAATTCACCGCTTCTTGAAGGAGCGATCCATCACATTTACGAATATAAGGGCTGGAAAATCCGCGCTGTATTCTTGCAACTGGATGGGCCTGCCGTGCGAGTGGAATATTCCAAGATGCCAGTGGCTGGGGGCAGTCCGTTGGTGCGAGACTACGAGTTGCAAGCAATCATGACGGCCAACACGCCGGCCGGAATGACGTGGACGCAAATCGCGTACGATAATCCTGACTCGCCTAATAAAGGGATCGCAAAGGCCGCTGAAGTTTTCGTTTCGGTTGGCATGCCTACTGTCTTACGAGTTGGGCCTTAGCGTTTTCACTTTTACAGCCGCGAAAATCACGAACGGCCTCATATCCATGTGGCGCGCGGCGATTATGAAGCGAAGTTTTGGCTACAACGATTGCTCTCGCGGTGAACTTGGATTCGCCGAACCCGAGCTTCGCGATAACCAGCGACTGGTGGAAGAGCACTGCGATGAGGTGATCGAAGCTTATATTCGTTTCCATGGCCGGCGTTGAGGAACTCACATCATCGATGCGGTACGTTCCTGGGTTGGAGACGGGCGCGTCTGGTTTGAATTATCAGATCAGCGTTTGATTAGTTTTCCAGTCTCGAAGTATCGGCGGCTTGCCGGTGCGCGCGAAAAGCTAGTGAAAAAAGTGCAGTTGCGTGTTCAGGGCCGTGCTTTGCGCTGGGAAGAGCTGGACGAAGACATCTGGGTTAAAGACGCCATCGCTGGGCGGTTTCCAAGTCCACACGCTCACACCTGAAGGTTACGTCCGATTTCTTGAGAATCGAGCCGTCGGAAGACGAGCGAGGTAACCCGAAACCGGAGCCATTACCCTGTCGGATTATCGCAAAGACATTTTTTTAGCGAGTAACTCCCCCTATTACCGCGCGCGCAACGTCAAATGAGACGCGACTCTAGGGGCCCCGCGCTCTGATCGCTCTCGAGCACACCTTTCCAACTATGATGCATGTATATACACCCATAATGCATTGCCGGTTTGGCTGATCGTTGATGGAAAATTCTCGGGTGTCGATGTTGCCGCTCATCTTGGCTGTACCCCATAAGGCCTCGACCCTCGCCCTTCCTCCGCCGGTTCCAAGTTGTTTCGCTACGTTCCGGTTTCATCTGCCGCTTTGCAGCTGTAACGCTTTAACGATTCAACCCTTCAACGTCCGAGAGGGATCTCAAGACGCAGCGAGGGCGTCGGCGACATTGCGCCGTATTCGAAACGTCTGGTCCAATCGTGACGTCTTAAAGATTATCCGGACGGTCTCGCGCATCCCGACGAGGTAGAGCTTGCCGCGGTACGCTTCGACCTTTTGCATTCCGTCGATCAGGACGGCCAATCCAGAGCTGTCGATGTAAGATACTTTTGAAAGATCGATCACAAGCTTCTCCGGCTTATCTCTGATCAAGGCGCGCAGTTCGGTGGCGATCCGCGGCGAGACGTGCATATCAATTTCGCCTTCCAGCGGAAGGATGTGATGCGATCCTGGCTCGGCCTTACGAATTGGAGATCGGGAAACGGGTGGCCCTTGTTTCTGGCTCGCACTTTTTCTTCGACGCGATGATTTGCTGGGAGGACCTGGGTCAACCAGGACCCCTTCAGGCATTTGATTGGCGAACTGCAGGACCCTGAAACCGAGGTAAGACGGTGGAAGCTTAGCCTTCTTTTCGGGCGATAAATCGGTTTGCACCGCCACGATGAATTCGCGGGCGTGATAGAGGCTCTTGAAAACTCTGGTGATATGCGGCTTGGAACCAAACTCAACGCTGAATCGGGCCGCGGCTTCCACCGCAAGGGAATGCCAATAGCCCGGTTCAAAGGGACGCCAGGTGCGCCTTTCGGCTTCGCGTTCTGTCTCAGAAAGGGAAAGCCATTTGGCGAAGGTCATTGGTGAGAATGCGTGGCTGAACGTCAAATATGACTAGATTCTAGCCCGTATCCAGCGCTAGCATAAAGCGAGGGGCGCGAGATCAATTCTTCCGCGGCTTACACAGGAGTTCCGAGCCGAAGTTCTCTTTCCGCTTCAACGATTTAACGCTTCAACGTGGCAAAACCTAAGTGTCGATCGTGAGCTCTGACCCGGAAGTGGTTCATATATGGCTAAACGTATATGTATATGAAAGCGCGTCCGAAGCAGTTCTGTAGCGGCGGTCGGCGCCTGTCCTGAGCGCAGCCAACGGAACCGCCGGATCCGAAATCCGAAAGCGCTCCACATCGAACATAAGCCGCGTGTGATGGATGGGACCAAAGCACGCATAGCGAATGAATGGACGCGCGCTAGGCAAGAGTGGAGATCGCTTCTCGGCGCGCTAAGCGAAGGATATATCGAGTCAGAAAGACACATATATGGCTAAACGTATATGTGTATGAAAAACGCGCGTGGTGATTCAGGTCGAGTGGGCCCACGCGAGTCAAATCCGGCTCGCCACGGGTCAGGCGGCATGGGTCTTTCTCTTCCGTTCATAAGTCGGCAGATCATCGGCTAAACGAATCCAAGGCAGCCGGTCGTCAACCCAAGTGTGGTCGGCGGGTGTTACTGTCGCTGGCTGGTCGAAACTGCAAACCGTGACATCGATCTCGTCTGCGTCTGGCCCGCTCATGAACGTCAATTGCGTGCCGCAATCCGGACAGAACGAGCGCAACCGCTCAGCCCATCGCAGCTCTCGCGGCAGACCTGTGGTGAAGCGAATGCCCACGTCACGAATGGCGCGCCACTGCTCCGGCGACAATCCGAACAATGACAGTGGGTGATGTTGTAAGGGTGCCCGGTCGCCTCATATCGGACCAAGCCGCACAAACATCCGCCGCAGATAAGGTTTGGGTTCATGAATATAAACGCTAACGCCGCCTAACGAGATTGGTTAAACCCGTTGCGCAAAAACTTTAAGCCGCTAAACACTACGAACTGCTTTTTGCCGCAATGGGAAAACTGATCGCCCGAACGGATGAAACGAATCCCGCCGCGGTCATTGCCACTCGCAACCAATCGAGAATGATCCACCGTCGCGCCATCTGTGTCACCTCGGCTTCGCTTTTTCCGCTCGAACTGGAGGCCGCGAGATAGAGTTCATGGTTCATAGACCAAAAAACTGTGGGGTAAGGACCCAGAGAATGAGAAACATTGTTACTGGTAACCACAACCAAACACGGTACTCGAACGGGGTCTTCCATCCACAGATGAGCGCTCCGAGAATTCCCACCAGCATCGGCACTGATAACGGCTGGAAAAAATCC